>Ga0172368_10001193_pt1 | contig 36295 bp, 35 predicted proteins | sample Lak11m_FD_114540 | JGI IMG/M metagenome (GOLD analysis project Ga0172368, IMG submission 114540) | Freshwater microbial communities from Kabuno Bay, South-Kivu, Congo - kab_022012_11m | ecosystem: Environmental > Aquatic > Freshwater > Lake | place: Democratic Republic of the Congo: South-Kivu... | reverse complement strand
TTGAACATTATCTCGATGAAGCGCTCAAGCTTGCAGACGAGATCGCCTCGCGTGCGCCGCTGGCGATCCGCGCCGCGAAGAAGATGATCGATCAAGCCTATGAGCGCACGCTGACGGATGCCATCCAGGCGGAGCGGCAGGAATTTTATAATCTGTTTGCGACCGAGGATCAAAAGGAAGGCATGAAGGCCTTCGTTGAAAAACGAAAACCGGAATGGAAGGGGAAGTAAACAGTATTTAGTGTTCAGTAATCAGTGAATAGTAAACGATGCTGAGTTATGAAGACTTAAGATCGGGGCTGGTCGAGCTGGGTTTGAAAAATAATCCAGTGATTGCGCATGCTTCGTTGAAATCTTTCGGGACCATTGATGGCGGCGCGCAGACCTTACTGCGCGCCGTTCTTGATTCTGTTGGCGCACTGGTCATGCCGACCTTTACATATAAGACGATGATCACGCCTGGGATCGGGCCGCCGAATAATGGAATCAAGTATGGCGCTGAACAAGACTTGAATCGCATGGCTGAACCGTTCACACCTGATATGCCATGCGATAAGATGATGGGTATCCTGCCTGAGACGTTGCATCATCTTTCTTCTGCGAAGCGGACGCATCATCCTATTCAATCTTTTGCAGGTGTGCGCGCCGACAAATTTCTCGCCGCGCAGACTTTGCAAAATCCACTTGGCGCCATTGGTGCGCTGGCCGAAGCGGACGGTTGGGCGCTATTGCTCGGCGTGGACCACACTGTCAATACCAGTATTCATTTTGCCGAGAAGTTAGCAGGCCGCAAACAATTCAGGCGTTGGGCGCTGATGCCGACGCGCATTGTCGAATGCCCCGGCCTCCCAGGCGACTCGTCCGGGTTCGATGCGATTGCACCGGATATTGAAAGTGATGTCCGCCGCGTGCAAGCGGGAAATGCAATTGTGCAGGTTGTCCCCCTGAAAATTTTGTTTTCGGCAGTAATTCACAGAATAAAAGAAGACCCGCTGGCCTTGCTTTGCCAGCGGGATGATTGCGAGAGGTGTAATGAAATTCGCAATTTGTAGGGAACAACGGTTGCTGCGACCGCAGGGAGTACCATAGGGAGTGTCGGAGCATGAGTTCAACCCAAGCGCACCCTCGCGCCGCGCAACCGCTTCCATCTGTACGTACGTTTATGTCATCTGAATCAAAAATCGGAACGCGATGTCCCAATCTTTGATTGCTTTCATTGTTCTAACGCTTACGCTTTGCGCGTTCTTTTTTTCAGGCCGGTCTCTGGGACATTGGTTTTACGGGCTTCCTGTTTCATGCGTCGAATATGTTTGCGGTTTCCGTGGGATGCTCGCTTGAGTTTTTTCTTTTCGGGTAATGTGTCCATTTGTTTTGCTCCTTAGGTTGTCAATGACTTATTCAATATTCTTGCTTTTGCCTCGTACTCTACCCAGCGCCTGTCAATCTCCTCGCGGGCTTTCTCGCGGGTGTACCCATACTTCACCTGGAGCATGGTGACGAATTTATCGAACTTGACCTCGGCCTTGTCCACTTTGTTTAGATCGTAATCAGCCATCAGACCCCACCAGGCCGTGGACTGGCTTCGAATCAGCTTCCATTTTTCTTCAAATATCGTTTTGTTCATGGCGCATTTCTCCTTATCTTGAGAGGACGCTTCAACGCACCTGCTCAAGGTGGTACTTTTTCGTGCTTGTAATCATTGGCAACTTGATGATTTTGTTTGGATGCGACCGTTTATTTCCCCACATACGGCAAAACAAAATTTACGAACTCTTTCACCATCTGGTGATCGGACTTCATTGTACTACGTACTGTGGATAATACTAGTGTGGATTGATTTTTCGCGGCGCTGGATAAAGGAAATCGGCTCATTTGACAGCCCCTCGCTAACAATTATCTTATGCAGACCTTGTATACTTTGGTAACAACGTGAATTTGTATTTTATAAGGAGATAGAAATGAGCGAGGCAAACGAGCGAAACAAGAAAATCATCGAGGAGTTTCGAATGAATGGCGGCAAGGTCGGCGGTCCGTTTGCTGGCCGGACGTTGCTCCTCCTGCATACAAAAGGCGCAAAGAGTCAGCAGGAACGCATCAATCCAGTGGCCTATGTTGCGGATGGCGATCGTTTGGTGGTGATCGCATCCAAGGGCGGAGCCCCGACTCACCCCGACTGGTATTACAACGTGGTCGCCAATCCGCTGGTCAGCGTTGAAGTGGGCACGGAAAAGTTTCAGGTCCGTGCGGCGATCGCGGAAGAACCGGAACGAACGCGCCTGTACAACAAGATGATCGAAATGATGCCTGGCTTTGCAGATTACCGGAGCAAGACTACACGTGTCATTCCCGTTATTGTTCTAACGCGCGTGAAGTAAAGCCTGTTTTTTGTTACGAATTCAAATTTTCTCTAATCCATGCAAGGACATCGCCTGGCGTCCCAATCTTTAGACCGGATCTTTCGGAAACCTTCGGATCATCAAGGAAATGCTTGCGATCATGGGTGGCAAGATAATCCACTTTGGACTTCATTGCAGCGAGCAAAATTGGAACATCGTTTGGATCGTCCATCAAATATAGATTTGCACGTATTTCTTTTTTAGATGGATCTGGAATGATCTTGATGCCTGCTCTTGTAATTTCCTTCTGCACATCATTCAAATTGTCGGGGGACTTTTTGGCAATCGAGCGTCTTGTCTCATCGATTACCATTTCACTGACTGTCAAAAGAATGTCTTTGGTTTCACCAAGTTGAAGTAGAACGTGAGCCGCGCCGGTTTCTGAAATAATGCCTGCAATCAAAGCGCTGCTGTCAAGAAAGATATTGACCTTATTCATTGATTATTTTCCAGGGGTTTTGGCGTCGCCGTATTTTTCCTGAAAAATCTTTTTTCTTTCTTCTCTCAGCGTTTCCATGAGGTCGTCCAAAGTGACATTTTCATCCTTGAGTCGTTTGGCAATTCGTCTGGAAAGGACATCTACCTCTAAAATTTTGGGCTTAAGCAAAAAAGACCCGCCGCCCATATCAATGATGGTAAAAACTTCTCCCTCTTGAAGTTTGTATTTGTCCCGTAATTTGGCAGGGAAGGTGATCGTGCCTTTGCCGCGCATTTGAACTGTAGTCATGGTTTTCTCCAGAAAGTCGGAAATTCCGAATTTCTGGAATTATACCCCAATTCATAATTTCCCTATTTCATGTGTACTGCATATTCCCCAAACGGATTTCTTATTCTGCGCCAAAAACTTTCATCAATTCGACCGTCGCATCTGGCGCGATGACCTGCACATATCGCTGGATATCCTGCAAATGTTTTGTGACTGCCCCTTCACTGACCCCATCCGGCGCATAGACCGTGAAGACCACGTTCTTTGTACGGGCAGAGATCTGCGTGCGATCGTCCGGACCGTAGATGATGCTCGAGATGATCCCCTTGCCGTCCACGATCATCATGTCGCCAGCTTTGGGTGTCTGCGGCTTGCCGTGCAACAAGATATAGCTTTCGGTCCCTTTGGCCACATCCAGCGTGAGGGGCAACTGAATCTCACCTAGATCGTGACCCGCCGTCAGAAGCAGATTGTCCACTTCGGCCATGAACATGGCTTCGACCAGCGCCGCGACGTTGGGAATGGATTTGCCCTTGAAGAGGATCGACTCCAGTTGAAGCTGAACGTGGTATGTCTTATCGAACCTCCGATAATAGGCATCGTAAGCTCGCAGAATCGGATGCTTCAATAGGATGGCGCGGTAATGGTTTGAATAGCGCGCACGCAGTTCTGCCTCAAGCGCCGCTTTGAGTTCTTTCAACCCGGCATGATGCGGCGGATTTTTTACACCACGCATGACGAGCACGCCCGCATGGGCGGTGGGATAGGTTGCTTTCCAAGAGTCAGATAGTTGGAACATTATGTTTCCAATTCAATTAAATTGCTTTATTTAAACCGACAGTAACTCATCAAAAACCGACTCGACCATCCGCCCGAAGTGATTGCCGTTATTTATGAGTCGCTTCTGTATAATGTTGATATTGCATGTAGACAGGAAACCGCAATATCGATATAGGCCTGAAGGTATTGATGCTTTGTTATCTCATCTGGCCGCCCCATATTGTGGCCTAATGTGTTTCTCAATTTGCCCGTCATTATTATTGCTGATGTAAATGAGTCATCATTAATTTCAAGGGCACTTAATACATTTTCAAGTTTAGCTGCGGATATTTTGACCTGTTTGGGAATGCCTAAAGGCTTAGAAAAACTGCTTAATAATTGTTCTAAAGTGTTTCCTTTTGCTTTTACACCTGGATTTTTCTTTAAAAGACTTTCAAACAATAGACAACCTTTGAATAAGTGGGTAAAAAACGGTTCATTTGTCCCCGCTTCTTTACGAATCGTAAGTTGAAAAAAAAGATAATCGAATTCCAGAAAGAAAGTAATAAAAGTAGCGGCAAGAGATCTCAGCTCTGGTTTATTGAGGGATGAAGCAGGGTCCAACAAATACTTTCTAATATCTCCCATACTCAAGTTTGGAACCTTCTTGGTTGAAGCATTGTTTAGTTCAATATATAAGTGTATCTTGTCTTCAATTCTTGTTTGAGCGTCTTGAACAACTGCCTTTGCTGCTTGCTCATCTTTTTCACCTTCGAGGCGCAAGAATAATCTTGCAGGTGAGTTGTAATTCTCGGGTTCATTCTTTAGGTCTTCTGAAACCGCGGAATCGATATAATAAATTGCTGATGCATAAGCATGGATTCTATATGCTGCTACTCCCATGAAATAGAATATTAGACCTTTGTGCATCTTTGAATATAAATCTTGATTTAGACGATGACACAAATGTAATATTTCTTCACCTTTATCCAAGGCCTGAAAGAATTGACTTGATGCAATCAGATTGCCTAATCCAAATCGAGCAAAAAATCACTTGATGCTTTTCTCAAAACAATTGGATCATCTTTCATTGCAAGTTGTTTAAGCATCCCTGAAATTTCCCCTTCGGTCACAAGAAGGTTAGTAACAAAAATGCGTGACGTTTTATCATCCATTCTGATTACCATCCCGTCATCACATCAATTCTTTTCTGGACGATACGGCGCTTGTTCCTCGATCTCACCCACATACTCTGGCAGGTCGGTATGTCCCAACATCTGGCGGATGGCTTGGATCTCGCCGATGTGATACCAATAATGATACGTCATACGCCGCATGGCGGAACCGACCGATTGACCAATGGGCTTGCCTTCGCGCAACAAGTCAGCCAACAAGCCTTCGGTGGTCAATGAGTCGAGATATGGATCATTGGCTTTGGTAATCATGTGCCAGATGTCGAGCATTTCTTTCAATGACGGTGTGCTCATTGGAGCACCACCAGCGAACATCTCATTTAATTTTGGGTAAAGAACTTTGCCGCTGGCGCGGTCGAGAAAATATCTTTGCTCCTGCCATGCCAAATGTCCCACCATCCAACTGATGCAATTCATCGGCCCAAAGTGTTTGCTGCCATCTTCTTCGGACACACCTTCGAGTCCGAGCAGCCATTCACTGCGTGTAAAACGGATTTGATCCACTAATGGATGAGCCATATCGCCTCTTTATTATTGAAACGTAATCTCTTCCACACGCCAGCTTTTCCTCGCCCATCAACTTACCCAGGCACGCCTCATTTTATTCCCAGCTTTTGCCGAACAAATTCACGCACAACTTTTGCAGCTATATAAGCGCTCTGCGCTTCATCTTTTTCAGCAATGACTCCCGGATACCGAACTCGCACCGAAAAACGTTCCAGCACAATGAGATCGGCTCGCAGCATCTCGAACGATGGGTCAATTTGCAGGCAGAGCGCCATTAATTCGATCAGGTTGTGGATTTTTGGAATGTGCTTTTCGTTTGCCTGCAAGACCGCCTTGAAATACTTTTCCGCGCATTGCTGGCTATGAAAACAAACTGCGTCATAATTTGGGGCTTTGCGCGCCCGAAGTTCGCGGCCTGCTGTAACAAAGTCGCCTTCCGCTTTGGCGATCCACTCAGCGACTGCGGGATTCATACAAAACCTTCCCCTCTTTGAGAACATCACGCAAAAACCAATCTCCCATTTTTATGCGCTGGCTCAGGTGTTTTGGAGTATACACGATCAAATCCAATCCAAACATGTATTGGATTCGCTGGCAGATTTGAATAGCCTGCCGCGTTTCTGAAAGCCGGGTATTCATAATGACCAACATATCCACGTCGCTTTCGGAACCCGGTTTGCCGCGCGCATACGAGCCAAACAATATGATCTTCTGTGGTTTGAATTCTTCCGCGATCTGACGCGCCAAATTGCGGATCACTGAATTCGGTATCCGTTTGCGAACGTCAATCGTGGGGACGGCCAATGCAGAGTTCATACTTGTAATTCATTATACAAAACAAATCACTGAAACGTAATCTCTTCCACGCGCCAGCTTTCCTCGCCCATCAACTTACCCAGGCGCGCCAGCATTTCGGGGCAGACGCGCGTCGACTCGCCGGGGAAGTCCATCAGGTAGCCCTTGCCGTTCTCGAAGATCTGGAACGAAAATTTATCGCGGCCGTGGAAAGAGATCAGCGTGCCGTAAATGGTTTTGATGCGGCGCTTATCGCGCTCGTGATCGCCGGTCGACCTTAGCAAAACCGTGATCTGCTTCGGCGGATGTTTCTGGTCGGCTTCTTCTTTTGCAAGCGGGACATATAGCGACGGCGGCAGGATCGGACGCGGTTGTTCGACGTGAGTCTCAACGACTTGCTGACTCAGCGCCTCACGCGGGACTTCAATCGGCTCCCGTTCTTCGGGTTCTGATTCGGCTTTAGCCTTTTCTTGCAAATCGCGCGGCGCGACAGGTTTATTGTCAACTTTCGGCTCTGGCCGCGCGGCGATGATCTCTTCCTCGAACGACGGTTGCCAGTCATCGGGGAAATTATCCGGTGGAGGAGGAACTGAATCATCATCCCATTCTTGTGTCCCTCTCCCAGCGGGAGAGGGGTTGGGGTGAGGTGGCTTGGCCGCATAAGTCGCGGGCGTCTCCGCCATTTGTCGCGCGGGAGTCATCGGCGCGGGTTTGATGGGTTGAGGCTCGACGCGCGGCTTGGCTTTCGAAACGGGAGCCGCCGAAGGGTCGGATGGAAGCGGTGCAGTTCCATCCATCGAGACCAACATCTTTAATTCGGTGCGGACTGCATCTACCAAGATTTTGGGCGGCGTGGACTGCGCGTCGATCTTGCCTTCGATGATGACGATCTGCCCAACAGTCAACACGGCCTGATAATCTTTCCAAGTGCGCGGGAAGAGCACGAGATCCAGGTTGCCTTGAATGTCTTCGAGCGTGACGAAGCCCATTGGCTTGCCTGCTTTGGTTTGATACGGCCGGACGCCGGTGACCAGCCCGGCCACGCGGACTTTTTCTTCGTGCTGCGCTTCGCCGAGCTGTCCCGAAAAATGACTGACGATCTTCGCAAGCTGGGCCTGGTACGGCGTGAGCGGATGGTCGGAAATGTACAGGCCGATCAATTCGCGCTCCCAATTGAGCATTTCGCGCTTGTCTACATTTTTCACATCGGGCAGATGAATTTCTTCGACGACGCCGGTGGCTGTTCCGAACAGCGACATTTGTCCGGCTTCGACGGCGCGGAAGTGATTGCTGCTGATGGCAACGACGCGGTCGAGCGAGGCCAACAGCGCGGCGCGGTTGCCGAACGAATCCAGCGCACCGACTTTGATCAAACATTCGAGCGAGCGTTTGCCAACCGAGCGCAGATCGACGCGGCGCGCGAAATCGTTGAGGTCGGTGAACTTGCCTTCTTTGCGCGCATCGACAATTAATTGCACCGCGTTCTGCCCGACGTTCTTGATAGCGCCGAGGCCGAAGCGAATGGATGGCGACCTGCTTGAGCCGCCGTCCTCGGCGGCGGGGACGCCGCCGGAAGCAGGAAGGTCTTCGATCTCAAAGTCCCAGCCGGAGGTGTTGATGTCCGGCGGGAGCACGGGCACGCCCATCGTGCGCGCATCGGCTACATAATATGCAACCTTTTCCATGATGCCTGCCGAGGCCGAGAGCAAAGCCGTCATGTATTCGGCAGTGTAATGCGTTTTGAGATAGGCGGTCTGTACCGCGATGGTGCCGTAATCGGCGGCATGGGATTTGTTGAACCCGTATCGCGCGAATTCTTCCCAGTCCGAATAAATGCTTTCGGCAATGCCTTTGACCATGCCGCTCTTCGTCGCACCGTCCACGAATTTTTTGCGATGCTTCTCGATGTCACTTTTCTTTTTCTTCGAGATGGCCTTTCGCAATTCGTCCGATTCAGAGGGTGTGTATCCTGCCAGCTCAACGGCGGCGCGCATCAACTGTTCCTGATAGACCGGAATGCCATACGTGGATTCAAAGATCGGTTTGAGCGATGGATGCCGGTATTCGACCTCGGCCTCGCCGTGCATGCGCGCGATGTAATCGGGAATGAACGCCATCGGGCCGGGACGATAGAGGGCCACCATGGCGATGATGTTGTCCAGCGTCTTGGGCTTCATCTGGATCAAATAGCGCGTCATGCCGCCGCCTTCAACCTGGAAGACGCCCGCGGTTTGTCCGTTGCCCATTAACTCGAACGATTTCTCGTCATTGAGCGGAATGTTGTCGAGGTCGAATTTTATGCCGTGCCGTTTCTCGATCATGTCACAACAGCGCGCCATGACCGACAATGTGATCAAACCGAGGAAGTCCACTTTCAACATGCCCAGACTTTCGAGAATGCCCATTTCGAATTGTGTCACGGTCTTGATGGGCGTTTCTTCCGAGCCGGAGGTCGGGCGGTGCAGAGGCAGATATTCAAGCAAAGGTTTGTCGGAGATAACAACGCCCGCAGCATGCGTCCCGGCATTGCGGACAGTGCCTTCCATTTTTGCGGCGATATCGATCAATTCGTGCAAATGCGGCGTGGTGTCGTAAATTTTCTTGAACTCGGTGATCTCCATTGCATCGGCCATGGTCGTTGCGCGGCCGGAAACAAATGGCACGAGCTTTGCAACGCGGTCCACTTCGGGCAGAGGAATATCCATCACGCGCGCCACGTCACGCAACGCGGCTTTCGTGCCCATTGTACCGAACGTAATGATCTGCGCCACTTTATCGTGGCCGTATTTTTCGGCGCAATAGGCCAGCATCTCACTGCGGCGGTCATCGCGGAAGTCAAGATCAATATCGGGCATCGAGATGCGGCCCGGATTGAGGAAGCGTTCAAAGATGAGATCATGTTCGATGGGATCAACCAGCGTGATGTTGAGCGTGTACGCGATGATCGAGCCTGCGGCCGATCCGCGCGCGTTGTACCAGATATTATTCTCGCGCGCATATCGACACAAGTCCCACACGATCAGGAAATAAGAGTCGAAGCCCATCTTGTGGACGATGCCCAACTCGTAATCGAGTCTCTCGTGGACTTCCTGGCTTCCAGCCCGTTCCCCATAGCGTCTCTCGGCTCCTTCTTTGCAAAGATGGCGCAAATAAGTATCGGCGGTGAATCCTTCGGGGACACCGAAATCGGGCAGGTGATAACCCTTGAAGTCGAGGTCTACATTACAACGCTCGGCGATCAGCAAGGTGTTGCTCAGTGACTCCGGCACTTCGGCGAAGAGTCGACTCATCTCTGCGGGCGTGCGCAGATAATAAGACTCGTCCGTCATACGCATGCGCTCAGTGCTGCTCAAGAGCGAGTTGGTCTGGATGGCAAGCAGAATATCCTGCAGGCGCGCATCTTCCGGATTGATGTAATGTACGTCGTTGGTGGCAATATATTTTGCGGAATAACGCACGCCCATGTCGAGCAGGCGGCGATTTAGATCTGTGATCTCTGGAATGTTATGCTGTTGCAGTTCGACGAAGAATCTATCCGGGCCGAAGACGTTATAATACCAGTTCATATGGCGCACGGCTTCTTCGGGATTATCGTCCAGCAGTGCGCGCGGAATTTCAGCGGACATACAGCCCGAGGTGCAGATCAGCCCTTCGGAGTGAGCCGCCAAAAAGTCCCGATCGATGCGGGGATAATAATAGAAGCCTTCGAGTTGCCCAGCGGACGCGATCTTGAGCAGGTTGCGGTAGCCCGTCTCATTTTCGGCCAGCAAAAGCAGGTGATAGGATTTTTTGTCGAGCTTGGCGTCGCGGTCGGTCATGCCGCGTGCGGACATGTATGTCTCAAGCCCGATGATCGGTTTGACATCCTCGGCTTTGGCCGCTTTATAAAAGTCGATCACGCCGAACATCGTGCCGTGGTCGGTGATGGCGACGGCGGGCATGTCCATCTCTTTGACGCGCTTGACCAGCTTCTTGATGTTGCTGAAGCCGTCGAGCAATGAATATTCGGTGTGAACGTGAAGATGGGCGAAGGACATTTTTTTAGTTGAAGGTGGCGGGTTGAAAGTTGGATGGTTGGGTTGATGAAATTATAGCACGCATGTTCAAATGGTTAGTCGGCGGTTGGCTTAAAAAATACACCGGCCTCACAACGAGGCCGGTGTATTTTTATGTTTCTTTTAGCGTCTGGGAATGTTTATGGATGATGTGTTCCATTCAGACGATATACAGTTGCGTTCTTAAATGTAATTTCGAGATGATAATTATCATTGATGAACCTTAGTACAGCGTTGATGTTTGGCGGCAGAAATGGCCATTCAAAGTGGGCGGCAAGCTGGGATGCCCTTTTTTGCGGATCCAGAGAAAGCGCCTTGGTGTATTCCATGTCAACAATCAGGACAGGGCGATTTTCCGTGAGATCGCGCATGAATTGGCCGCTGAACTGCTCCGATAAATTTGATTCAAGTAATAAAGGATAGGTAATGTAAGCAGTGGGGGAAGCCCGACGCGCCATCAAGTTCTCGCCGGGGAAACCTCCCCAGAATATAACCTGATCGTTGGGATTAGTATTGTTTTCCACATAATCCGAAATAGTGGAAATGCGTTCAACATCGGTGCGGTTGATTACGTTTGTGAAAGATTCCCGGTATTGGATTGCCTGACCGCTGACAACAAAGAAGATGATGGCGAGCGCCAATGCGGAACCAACAAGGATAGACTCGGTGATCGGTTTGTTTTGAAAATTGGGAATCAATCTGCTTTGGATTGTGTGGATGATCGATCCGCCAAGCAAGGCGATAAAAGGCAGCCAGTTAATAAAATAATGCCCGTAATTTCTTTGCGCCGGGTCGCTGACACTAACTGCGAGTGGAGCACCAATCACCAGCAGAAGCAGGATCGGGGACGGCTTGGTCCGCCATTGCCGGATTAACAAGATCAACGCGATAACATAACCTGCCACGCCGATCCATCCGACGATTCCCAATGCCCGAAGACCGGCGACAATGGCGGGCGCGCCCGCAAATTTTGCTTCACTATAGGCGATGTTGTATAAGATGGAAGCAGCAAACATTTCGTTGAATAAATGCTGTGTCCAAAAATAAATGACTGTGCCAAGGATTGGAATCAGCGCACCAATTGCCATCCATACCAATTGCTTGAATATGACGCGAGAATTCCGTTTCAGAACTTGAAGTGCCAGCAGGGTCAGAACAACGACCGTTTCCACCGCTGCGTTGTTTGCCCTGAATAGAAAACCGACTCCAAACGTCAGCCCCACCAGCAGGTTAGCCAGAAGATCATCAGGCGATTCAACCAGTTTCAGGAAAAGGAACAGGGCTAGAAAATGAAACGGAAGCGGAAACTCCTCGGTCGAGTTCCCGCCTTGGAATGTGAGGTTGAGACCGTACAACCAAATTACCGTCCCGAACAGAGCCGGCAGGACTCCCCATGATTTCTTTATCAAGATATAGGAAAGCAAGATCGCGGCGAACAGTGAAATAAATTCAATGGTCCAAATTCCCCAGCGCAGGCCATGCCCGATCCAAAGTCCAAGTGCGTCAAAATAAAAAATGGCGGGAGGCTTGTGGTCCCAGGCATCCTTGTATGGTAATTTCCCTAACAGAATCTGTTGGCCGATATAGGAAAATATCCCATAATCGCGGCCAGGCAGGTTGAGGCCGGGGTTTGACTGTATCAACACGGTTAATGCCAAAATTCCGGCCAACGCAATTACTAAACATATGCTGATGATATTAATGTTGCGGGAAGCAATGGATGAGGATGTCTTGAGCATGTGTGTTCGTTAAATTGGTTGATACAAATTTAGCTTAGCTGTCCAAATTGGGTTGTATTATACTCCGGCCATGACTCGCTTAAAATATCCTCTTATTGTTATCGTTGCCTTGCTTTTAACAGCTTGCGCCACTGCGACCTCATCTCCCACTCCCATTACAAAAATAAATGCCAGTCCTTATGATGGACTCTGGATAGGAAAAGGCGCTGCACAGGATGGACGCCAGATTACGGTCAAGTTCACTGTGCAGGGTGGAACTATAACTTCTTTTATTTACACTTATCCGCGCGCGGGCGATGTGGATTGCACAGGCATTGACCATTCCGTTATTTCATCTGATGTACAACCAAAGATCATTGACAATAAATTCTCGCAAACCTTCGGCGCGGACTTGACCGCTGATACCGTGTTCACGTCGAATGATTCGGCATCGGGACATATTTCCATCGTGTGGCAAGGACGAAGTACGTGCAACACCAGTTTGCAAGCCGAATGGACTGCGACAAAAGGACAAACCGCGCAAACGATTGCGGCTGCTCCGATCACGGTTGCGTGGTGTGGAAAAAACGTCAACTGCCGCGACTTGATCTTTCAACTGCTCATCTTTGGCCTGGTCAACGGTGCTATCCTGGCGCTGAACGCCATCGGCGTGACGGTCATCTACAGCACGGTCCGCACGCTGAACCTGGCGCACGGCGACGTGTTCGCCATGACGACCGCGCTGGTCACATCCACCATAAATTTTGTCGGCATCAATCAAAACTGGCCGCCCGCCACGCGCATCTTTGCGTTGTGTGGAGTTTTGCTGGCATCGATTCTTTTTGGTGCACTATTGAGCGTCGGAGTGGAAGAGTTGGCCTTCCGCCCATTTCGCGGACGCTCGAAGCTGGCCCCGCTGATCGCTTCGCTTGGTCTTTCATTTATTCTGTTTCAAGGTTCGCTGGTTTGGCGCACCATGCAGGCTTCGTTCATTCGCGGCGAACATCGCAGTGTGCCTGGACTTAACGAAGTTCCAACGGATGGAATCCCGAATCAATTGCCGCTCGGAAATCTTCTTTCAGGAAAAGTGGTTTTGCAATTTTCGGATGTGTTCGTTTTTGTGGCTGCGATTCTTTTCGTGTTGGTCACAACTTATATTTTGCAAAAAACAAAAATGGGACGCGCCATCCGCGCGGTGGCGCAAAATGAAGAACTGGCGCAGATCGTTGGAGTGCCGCGCGATGGAGCCATTCGACGCGCCTTCGCTTTGGGCGGAGCGCTGGCGGGCGCGGCGGGTTTTGTCTTTGCGTTGTATTACTCGCGTCCGTTCGGGCAGGCTGGCGCGCAAAGCGGACTCTTCGCGTTTGCCGCCGCACTTCTCGGCGGTATCGGCAGTCCGCTCGGCGCGTTGCTTAGCGGACTTATGCTTGGCGTGGTCGGTTCGTTCAGCGATTATTTCCTCACCTCTTCATGGACGCCGGTACTTTTGCTTGGCTTGCTGGCGGTGCTGCTCGTCTGGCGGCGCGGCGGCTTTAGCGGAGAAACTTTAGTGGAAGAAATCTCAGCGCGTGATTCGGTCGTTTTGACGGCGCCCGTTTCCAATCCGCGAATGAAGCGGCTTCTCATCGTGCTTCTGATCGCGCTCGTCCCGCTTCCACTTATCATGTCCGCCTTTGGCATGGGCGGTCAGAGTCTTTTGATCGGCGTTGGCATTTTTATTTTGCTCACGCTCGGCCTCAATCTTTTGCTTGGGCTGGCGGGCGTGCTCGATCTCGGCTACGCCATGAGTTTTGCGATTGGCGGTTACGCTGCGGCTTTGCTCAGGCTCGATTTTATTTTTGTGATTTTGATCAGCGCGGGGACGGCCGCGTTGTTCGGCTTGCTCAAAGGCGGACTGGCGACGCGATTGCGCGGTGACTATCTTGCGGTTGCAACTCTTGCACTTGGATTGATGACGCAGCAGGCCATCGTGAACACGCCGACCTTGACCGGTGGTGCGAACGGACTCAGCGCCCTGCCGCCTCCGCATCTTTTTGGACTGGTGCTGGCCGCGCCGTCCGCACAGGTTTATCTCGTTTTGGGGTTTGTGCTTCTCGCCGCGCTCGCCAGCGGACGATTGATCTCGTCCCGTACTGGCCGCGCCTGGATCGCCGCATCTGAAGATGAAACCGCCGCCATTTCCTTCGGCGTGAACACGGCGCGTTATCGTTTACTGGCCTTTGTGCTTTCATCTGCTTTGGCGGGAATCGCGGGCGCGTTATATGCCAGACTTTATGGTTACATCGATCCTGAAATTGCGGCCTTTCATGTCTCGGCCATGATGCTGGCGATGGTCATTCTGGGCGGCGCGGGCAGCGTGGGCGGGGTGGTGCTTGGCACGATCCTGATCTACAGTTACGACAAAGTCATCGTTGGACAATTGGCGGCATTGATAGCTCTGCTCTGGCCGCAGGGTTTGTACATCGGCATGGTGCCGGATATTCGCGGCACAAACTTTTTCAACTTTGGGATTGCGCTGTATTTGACTGTGCTGTGGCGGGCGAGGAGAACCGGCAATGAAAAGAGTAAGTAAATGAAGATGGATAATGAATGAAGCTAAAGCAATGAAGAGAGCGGAGTCAAATGGCTCCGTTCTCTTCATTTGTGTTCAGCCTGCCATACCCCCATAATAATGATTATCGTGACAGCTGTCAGGATCATAAATACTCCCAGCGCGGGGGTCAACAGGATCGAGTAGAACTGCATGAAGAAGAAACCCCAAAGCGGTCCCAGTAGGGCGATGGTGAAGAATATCCAGCCGTCAACAACATTTAGACGTCCATAGGCAAGCCATAGGTTATGCGGCACGAGGCGCGCTGCCATATTTCCCACGACCAGCGGCAGAGCTGCGGCGGCCAATTCAAACCAGGGAGATGATGCAATATGGAGGTGGTATCGGAATAGGCTTATCCCTAAAACGAAAAAGTATCCCATATTGAACCCAATTCCCGCGCCTTGATAAACGTAAAGCCGGGTCACTCTTGCATTGCCCAGTTTCTGCCCCTCCCAAAACGGATTATCTTTTGTATTTGTTAGCAGTCCGATCAAAAGAGGGATTACCAATGATGCGGCTATGAACAGCCTGATGTCCAGCGATGCCTGTTCCTCATCCGCAAACGACAGGCGCAGGGAGGGCGCAGTCAATAGCCATGTCAATAACCAGATCCAGATCCAAAGAATTGCCTGCGCGGCCGACGATGCCGACCAATGATCTGTCGTGTTTCGCCATAAAGCCGCGAGGACGCGCGGCCAGGCTGGTGGTGGTCCAGCTTGCGCTCTGGCGATCAGCCTTTGTAATTCATCGTTCGATCCAATGAATAATTGAGCCAGCAGAGTCTGTCGTGAATGTTCGGGTATGAATGAGGAGGATGATAAGTCAATTTCATCTGCAGGGAAAATTTGTTTTCTTTCTGCAGGATTCAATGCCCGATAATTTCCAGCTTCTAAAAGGTCGTTTGCTTCTGAAAGTGATTTAATACCACCCTGTTGATGCAGAATTTTCAGCAGGCTCACCAGAACGAGGCGGTCATCCGCGTGGATTTTGCTGACCCCGCGTTCCCAATCGCTGACGGCTGCGCCACTGAAACCGCGCGTGCCAAGCTCCATGCCCAGCAGTTCGCCTAGTCGGCCCTGACTTAAGACGCTCTGCGTGTCTTTTGGATATTCACACTTCTGGCGAGCTGCGCGCAGCATATCTCCAAATTCACTCACGAGTTCATTCCTTGATTCAAGCAACACTTGAATAGATTCAAGTGATTCCCGATGGACGGATAGACATGCAGGCTATATAACCCACAGAAATAGATCGAACAGTTTAGCAGGTTGAACCTTAACAATCGAATGATGCGCGCGGCGAATCGCTATGATTCTGCATCCTCCATATTCCAGGCGATACGCACCTGTGTTCCCATTTGAGGCGAGGAGTCAATCTCGACCCTGGCTCCGATTATGGCGGCGCGTTCGATAATCCCTGCCAGGCCAAAGTGCTTGCTGGCGAGCAAATCGTCTAGCTCGATATGCTCATTTGCTGGAAGCCCAATGCCGTTGTCTTCGATCATGAGCGAAATTCGCTCTCTGGTCAATGTTGCAGAAAGCTTGATTTGAGTTGCATGACTGTGGCGCAGCGCATTCTCGCAAGCCTGTTGAACGATGCGGAAAAGATGGTGTTCGATATTTTCAGCATATCGAGCTTCTCCTTCGGTTCGCAGGTCGGTTATTACGTTCACCCCATCGTTACTGCGTTCCATCACGCTGTCGGCCAATCCTTCAATGGCAAGCTTCAAGCCGTAATCCAGCATTGGGGGGCGCAGGTCGGTAACGATCTCACGCAAGCGTTGAGTTACCGTCTCGTAGGCGCTTTGGAAATTCCTGGGCACAGCGTCTGGGTTGAGGCTCATACTCAGGACTGCCAGTTCATTCAGGACAGTATCGTGTAATTCAAGTGACAAACGTAAACGCTCCTGTTCATAACGGTCAATGTTGGCCATATATAGGGCTCTCAGGCGCTCGGTTTGCAGGATGTTGCTCAAAGCAACAGCGGTCTCATTGGCAAGCGCTTGCAGAACATCGATCTCTGCCCGTGAGTAAATATCGTCTGGATCGTGTCGACCCAATAGCCATAGGCCGATCAAGTCATCGCCAATTCTTAGAGGCAATACCAAGCGCACCCATGGGCAGGATGCGTTCTGACGGGATTCGAGAGAACGATATTTCCCGGACCGGTCTAGAAGGTCGGTAAGTTCCTTTTGATCGGGAATCCGCCCCTCGGTCTTGTCGGATGCGAACAGGATTTTCGGAGAGTTTTTTTCAAGCTTGATAAAGGCGAACTGGCGGATCAACAAACTCGGGAGAACCTCGTCTTTCAAAAGCTGTAATAGGTTGGAAAGAATAATGGTGCTGGTAATGCGCGTTGAATAAATCTCAACCAGGTTCTCAGGCGGCAGGCGTATCCCAAGCAGACGTTTCTCTACAAAAGTCTTGAAGCGCGGGAATCCTCCAATAGATGCCACAGCTACAAGTATCGCAGAGACAGAGCCGACGATTAATATGTTGTCGCTAGAAGGGATCATGCGACCAGCCACAGCCAATATAGGGATTCCGATCATGCCAAGCAAGATCAGAAAAAAATAGGCCGAGACGATGCGGTTGACGCGCCCCTCGAGCCCTCCCACCTGGCGGCGGAAGGCAAGGTAGAGATAAGAAAACGGGATCATCGCAAAGCCTATCAAGGCCAGGGTGTCTATTTGGGGGAGACTGTTATTCAAACCATAGGCTGCTCCCAAAGCAATGGCGGGCAGGAAAGCAAAAACTCCCAGAATAGACATAAAGACCAGCTCGCGGCGCATTTCGACTTGGCGAAAGAAATGCACGATCAACAGGATCAGGCTGCCAAGAATGGCGATCAGGAAACCCAGCAGGTAGAGACTGCCTGGCAGCCTCTGGAACCACTGTGCGATCATGAGAACCAGGGCGATCATGTATCCAGCGCCGACCAGAGGCCTCGGTAATTTCCCCAGGGAGCGCGGGAAGACCCAGTGTAAATGCAGGTAAACCGGGAGACTGAGCCAGATCGCCATGCGCAGGACGAGCGCGCTGTACCAGAGATGAAAATTCGAGAGGCCGCTGCCGGCTACCAGCCAGATGGCGGTCACAAAATCGAAAGCCAGGAACAGCCACCACCGTTCATCCTTTGGACGGAGAAACATAACGGTCAAGAGACCGGCTATCCAGAAGGAATAAGCCAGGAACCATTGACTGGTCAGTGAATAGAGCAGTTCGCCGCGGTTGAAGCCGGGCAAATTCCACGGAATGGTCATCAGCTGGCCGCTGCGCTCCACCGTGACCGGTGTAATCTCTCCCGCTTTGACGCCCTCGAAGAAAGCCTTGCGCAGGTCCGACTGAAATGCATCCCAACTAAGCGAGCCAACCTGCATGAGGCGATCCCCGACCATCAAGGTTGGCGCAGGCTGCTGGACGTAGACACGATTGATGCTTCCGTCTGGCAGCCAGCTAAAGCCATAGGGGTGCTGGAAGAAATAAATATAGCTGTGAAACAACAGGATCGCCAGAACGAGCCAGGGGAGCGTGTATTCAACAATCTTCTTGAATTGCTCTGCAGGTTTGTTCACGACGTTTCCTATCCAATTGAAAGGAGGTGATGGTGAAAGGTTAATTAAAGGAAGAATGTGATTTGCTTGTCGCGTATTCAACACTAAACAAAAAAGGAGAAATCTAAAATGTCAAACATGAATAAATTCCATAAGCTGCTTTCTGGTTCTTCCGAAAGTCATGAACCCTATCTGCAGGCGCTGAGATCGTTCACCAGACTCAGTCCGGCCCGCTTGACAGCCATGATAGATGGTTTGGGCTGGGAATCATGGTAAGGACAGAGATCACAGCAGCAAAATGAGTAATACATGGATTGGCCGGGATACACCGGCCAATCCAAAGGAGACTGGATGAACATTTTTACAGCCACAGTGGATTATATATCAGACTCCCCGGTACTGAAAGCATGGCCGGACGCCAAATCCTTGCTCGAGCACGCTGCTTCCAAACAACCGCGTGATTGGCGTCTGCCGATCCTGGTCTGCGAGGCGGTTGGGGGAACGTCCGCACAGGCTGTCCCCGCCTCGGCGTCCGTGGCTTGCGCGCTGATAGGCATCCTCCTGATTGACGATATGCTGGATGAAGATCCGCGCGGGGAGTTTCAGCGGGTCGGCCAGGCGCAGGCTGCCAATTTCGCCTCCGCCTTTCTATCCGCTGCTTCCCTGGCTATTCTGCAAAGCGGGACCGGATCATCAGTGAAGCTGCATGCCCTGGAAAGCCTGAACCAGATGATTGGTTCCGTTGCTTTCGGTCAATATTTGGATATTCAAAATCCGGGCGATGAAATGGAATACTGGCGCGTGGTGGAAACGAAGAGTGCACCTTTTTTCAGGAGCGCGTTTGAACTGGGCGCCCTGTTCGGCGGCGCGCCAGTTGAAGTTGTGCATAAGATCGGAGAGATTGGATGCCTATATGGTGAGATGATCCAGATCCATGACGACCTTAACGATACGATGGCCGTGCCTGCGAATCCAGATTGGACCCATGGGCGGTCACCGTTGCCGATCCTTTTCGCGCAATCGGTGGATCATCCAGAACGTCAAAAGTTTTTAGATCTGCGGCAAAACATTTCCAATCCGGATGTTTTACGGGAGGCGCAGAACATTCTGATCCACTGTGGGGCGGTCAGCTATTGTATGGATCAACTGCTGCGCCGGCAGAGGGCCGCGCAGGCAGTGTTGGCTGGCACGCCGCTCATTCGTCGAGATGTGATCGAACCCGTCTTGAATGAACTTGTCGGCCCTGTATATCGGCTTTTTGAAGCAATGGGGAATCCGCCGCTGGATTGGACTACTTTCCTGGCAGAGTCGGAGACTCGGGAGTGATCAGCCCCAATTGTTTGGCCTTGGCAAGCGCGGCCGCCCGGGTCTGGACCTCGAGGCGGGCGTAGGCCCCTGAAAGCAGGTTGCGGACAGTGGAGTTGGTCACCGACATCTTTTGCGCCAGCTCTGCGGTTGACGAGTTGGGATATGACGCGCACAAGGAAAGCGCCTCTAATTGCCGGGTGCTGAGACGCTGGCCGGTTGGTATCGTCTTCTGTGTGAGCAGGAGTTGGTGAGCTTTTTGGCTGAAATAAATGCCCCCGCCGGCAATCGAGAGCACCACGTTTCCCAGATCGCGGATTGTCGTCTGGTCATCCTTGAGGATATAACCGCTTGCGCCGCTTTCCATGACCGCCCGAATCAACCCGCGTTCGGCAAACATGCTGATGACCAGCACGTTGAGATCAGGATACACCTGCAGCAGTTTTGGGATCGCATACAGAATTGGATAATGATTAAGGTTATCGGGTGCGGTGGGTACGTTTATATCGAGCAGTAAAACGTCAGTGGGGTATTTGGCCAGCGCCGGTTCGAGTTCTTCGCCGTAGGTGATCGTGGACACCACTTCGATCTTTGCCTGGCCGCTTAAACGGTAAAGATACCCATCAATAATACTCTGGTGATCATCCAATATTGTCACACTGATCTTTTTCGTCATGCCATGTGCTCCCTCTCATACTATGTCCTAAGGGTAACAAAAAGTATATCCCAGTTCAAGCCTTTCCGTTAAAGACAGTACAAATGCCTATGCCGTAAAAACACCTGCCTATTGAGCGTATAGTACAGCACCTATACAATATTAGAAGTTGATAAACTTCTCTAAGTTGAAGCGGCTCGAATTGTTTATCAGCGAAAATAAATGATAACCGGTTCGACATCCCAGGGGAATGCCGAGGAAGGGCGGAGGAAGGGGGAAGGAATTATTTTTGAAAATGTGTACAAACAGGCAAATACACGTAATAACGTAAATTGACATCCGTCTCACTTCTGAATAACAAAATTACTACATCGAGGGAGCACACTTTCGTATGGCGAAGAGAAAAATCGTTGTCTTAATTATCCAAGTAGCATTGGTATCGGCCCTTTCAATGGCGAATGGTTGCGGCGGCATACCAACCCCGATAGATCGTACCCCTTCTTCCCCGACGTCGACGGTGTGTCCGACGATCTATGTCGCTACGCCCAGGTCATTAGAGAACGCACCAGTTATGATTACTTTCCTGATTCAGGATGATACGACGACTCGCGATTGGAACTACTCGAAAAATGCTTTTGAGGCGCTATATCGTGTCCTTCCGACGGTTACCGAACCGGGGGATCGGATAATAATCTTCAGGATTGGTCCTTCAAATTTTGATGATGCACTTGTATTCATCGGCACTGTAGGCAACGTCGCACGCCCGGCGATTGCCTCCACCCTTACTCCTTGGCCGACAGTAACAGCCACAGTGACTCCTGCCCAGCCCACTTCGGACGTGCCCTTATTTCAGACTGCTGCAGCGGTGGTCGCGACTAAGACACAAGGATGGATTAGTGAGACGGCAACAGCCGCTGACATACTGAATTCGTGTGGGGAGGCTGTTTGGGCTAATGATTTTGCTGCGGTGGCAACCCAATGGGAGGCAACGCGGGAGGCGGTGAAACTTGCCTTTGGAACCCAAACGTCGAATATTACTCCGGGCTCCGGCGAAAACGCGATCTCGAATCAGGTTTACGAGGGATTGGATCATGCTACTCGCGCGTTTAATGACGAGTGCAAGCCGAATGCCTACAGACGTTGTCTGTTGATTGTATTTTCTGACCTCTCGGACTGGCGTCCGTCAGTTCCCCATTTTCAAGTGCCAGTTTCACTTAAAGGGGTCGAAGTATTGTCTATAATGCTAAATTGTCCTGTGTTATTTAGCCCTAACTGCTCTGGCGTTCGCGAAAAGTGGTTGCAAACCTTCAAGTCCTTTGGGGCCCAAAACTCAACATTCATCAATGGTGATAACCTAGATAAGCAATTGATTGATTTCATAAGGAGATGATCATGACCACAAGTCTATACGATATTCTCACGTCGCCACTTTTCTACGTTTTTATCTTGATCTGGCTGATTATTGACATTGCTGCTGAAAAACGCAGACAGCGTCTTATGGAACAAATGGAGACGCTGTTGCATAAGCCAGCTATCTTTGATGAGGATGACGATCGCAAGCAAACAGCTCCCTTCTACGCCAGGAACATGCTGTACAAAGCCGCGACTGGAGTTATTCGGTTTCTGCAGGAACCGCTAAAAGGCGTTATAGAATGGATTAGGCGAGGAAGAGACTACCTGGCGTCAAATACTAGGAAACCAAATAAACCTCTCCTGTTTATCGGCTACACAGTCTCTTTTGTCCTTCTAATCATATACTTTTTTCTGGATATCATTGCAATTGTCACTGCGTTGATTGCAGCCGGGCTTGTTCCTACTACGTTTCCAGAAATATTCCAGAGGTTTCAGTACGTCGCTATTGGTGGATCTCTTTTCGGCCTTCTTGTCGGATTCTACACGTTAGCTCAGATGACGCAAAAGCCCAGCGAATTCTCGGATTGGGACGGTGTACAAGGCATCTGGAGAGGGATTGCAAGGTTTCTAGTCTTTGCGTTAATTTTTTTCGGCGTTTTAGCAGTGGTTTTTCTTTCCTTCCAATTGATGGTTTCTTTAGGATTCTTTCCTAACGAAAGCGGAACCATAAATGGGATGGTTGCCTTTGCCTCTACCATTCTTACTAGGATTAACGTTGCACTCGCCAGCATTTTGTTAATGCAAGACGGCTTCAAAGGTTTTATTCTACTAGGCGTAGTCGTCTTGACCGCTTTCTGGGCATTCTTCATTGCAGTGCAGTATATTCTCCGTCCCCTCAGTGTTGTATTATTCTTCCTGATTGACGTAGTATACAGGCTTCTTCTTGTTGCCCTCTATTTGGTTTGGTACATTATTACTACGCCCATTATGCTGCTTGTGTCACTCTTTGGGCGGTTTAATGCTGAGGACAGTGCAGCTAGCCTGCCAGCATCTACGCAGTCCACTCCAACAGGGAAAACCAGTCCGCTGGGGCAAGACCAAGCATCATCACCCCCACAACTTTCTGACGTCGCAGGCACTAAGAAGCCCGGAAAGATAGGATAGTCAAGTAATAGTCGAGACCATCGTAGCCGTGAGCCCTCGTTCGAAGACGAGGGCTTCTTTCTTGTATGCTATAATCCCTTTCTCGAAAGGGATTTTATGCTCCAGAAATTCGTCAAAACCGTCGGGGGCAATCCCCATAGACGTCAACTTGAACAACTGAGCGAAGAGATCGAGCAGATCAACGCCCTCGAGCCGGAATTCGAGAAACAACACGGCTCAGGACACAAGTTCTTCGGACTCAAAATGCCTGTTTCAGGTAAGTTTCTGCAGTCCCAATGAATTCTTCGGCCCACTTCATCATCTCACGAACTTCCTCCGCTGTCAGATGATCGCCAATCGCATAATCGCCGATATTGCGTCTGTCCTGGGATTTGATCAGATAGTCATGGAACTTTGGATTTAACAACCCCGTCTTGGCAAACTCTCTGCCAAAGTAGGCGATGATGGCAGAATGGCTGGAAAAGGCAAGTCCTCGTTCCAGAAGCAGTGCTTCCGCCACATAGAACATCGCATAATAGGCGCGCGAACCGGCGAAGTCAACCTCACCGTCTTTGAAGATTTTCTCTGCAGTTTTCAGGCTGCGCCTGGCTTTATCCAGCAACTCTCTGACTTCTGGTTTCATACCGGGACGCCCTCGCGACGAACGTTTATCAAAAATGGAGATTGTTTTTCCTTGTACGCTTTCTCCGAGACAAACGCGCGCGAAATTACTACATCGTTTTCAAGAGATAGGGAAACAGCAAAATCGTCGGACAGTTTCAGCATTTCAATATAGTTGAAATCATCCCTTATTACCAATAAAACATCAACATCTGAATCGGGCCGCGCCTCGCCGCGTGCATACGAGCCGTACAAGTAGATGGCTTTTAGCCGCTCGCCGTAGATACGCACGAGGCCTTGTTTGAACTCTTTGAGAACTTTCTTGATTCGGGTGGGCATAACGGAGTACCTGCTTTTATCTTACCTTATTTTCTTATATTCTTCCAACATGGCCTCTGTTATAATCCCAACCCGAAAGGCAAAAATGCTTCAGAAATTTGTCAGTGTCTTTGGGGGCGACCCCAACAAACGTACCGTCGAAAAATTAGCTCCACTTGTTGACGAGATGAACGCGCTCGAGCCGGAATTTGAAAAGCTCAGTGATGAGGCTTTGCGCGCCAAAACGGATGAGTTCCGCGCTCGGCTCTCCCTCACCCCCGCCCCTCTCCCGCTGGGAGAGGGTGTCCGAAGGACGGGTGAGGGAGAAGAGCAGGATATTTTGGAAGAAATTCTGCCCGAGGCCTTTGCGCTTGTGCGCGAAGCCTCCAAGCGGACGATCGGCCTCCGTCAATATGATGTGCAAATGCTGGGCGGAGTCATCCTGCATCGCGGCAGTATCGCTGAGATGCGTACGGGCGAAGGCAAAACGCTGGTCGCAACACTTCCGCTTTATTTGAACGCGCTGACCGGACGCGGCGTGCACCTTGTCACGGTCAATGATTACCTGGCGCGGCGCGATGCACGCTGGATGGGACCCATCTTCCGTTTTCTCGGATTGAGCGTCGGTATTTTGCAGATGGCCGCTGTGACCGAGAACGGCCAGAAGGCTTTCATCTATGACCCGGAGCGCGAGTCTCCGCATGAAGATCAGCATCATCTGAGACTTGTGGACCGCGTCGAAGCCTACGCGGCGGACGTCACCTACGGCACCAATTCCGAGTTTGGTTTTGACTATCTGCGCGATAACATGGCCTCGCGCCTGAGTGATCGCGTCCAGCGTGGACATCATTACGCCATTGTGGATGAAGTGGACAACGTGCTGATCGATGAAGCGCGCACGCCGCTCATCATCTCCGGCCCGGCCTCGGGTGATCTGGAGTGGTACGGCAAAATGGCGCAGATCGTCAAGCAGTTGAAGGAAGAAGATTACGAGGTCAACGAGAAGGATCGCGCTGTCAACTTAACGGAAGTCGGCGTCAGCCACGTCGAAGCTCTTTTGGGGCAACCCATCATGGATCCGGATCGACCCGAAGATGTCACGCCCGAACAGGCGCGTCTGACCGGTTATCTCGAACAAGCCATGCGCGCCCAGCACTTGTTCAAACGTAACAAGGATTATCTGGTGCAGGGCGGCAAGGTTGTGATCGTGGACGATTTCACCGGACGCCTCATGCCTGGACGCCGCTGGTCGGACGGTTTGCATCAGGCTGTGGAGGCCAAGGAAGGTGTGCGCGTCGAACCGGAGAACGTGACGTACGCAACCATCACCCTGCAAAATTATTTTCGCATGTATAAAAAACTGGCGGGCATGACCGGCACGGCGTTGACCGAGTCGGAAGAGTTCAGCAAGATTTACAAGCTCGAAGTTTTTCCCCTCCCGACCAATTTGGAATATCAGGCATATGGCAGGAATGCGGCGCTGATCGAAGTCAGGAAAAAAGACGAAGATAATTATCAGTACGCGTATTATGCGCGCGCTGGCGACCCTGAACAGAAGCCGGTTCTCTTCCGCCGCAAGGATTATCCCGATGTGATCTATCGCACGGTGGATACAAAACTGCGCGCCATCGTGGCGGAGATCGTGCGCTACCACACGCTCGGACGTCCGCTGTTGGTGGGGACGACCTCGGTCGAATCGTCGGACCGATTGTCGGCGCACCTGAAAGCCGACTCGATCCGGCGTCTGATGCAAATCCTGCTCGTCCGTCACGGTTGGATGAAAGCCAACGATCGCGAAGAAGACGGGCGGCTCATTCCCGAACTGCAGCCGTTCAACGAACCCATTGAAACCATCACGCCTGACGCGCTGCGAAAGTTTGCCCTCGCCCTGCCCTCTACCAATGGGAGAGGGGTTGGGGTGAGGGGAATCAGCCTCGACGATCCATCGAATCTTTCCACGCTTCTCGAAATTCTCAATTTGCCGGAAAGCGCATCGGGCAGATTGAAGGCTGTGTTCCAGGGCGGAGTGCCGCACCAGGTTTTGAACGCGCGTAAGCACACGGAAGAATCTCAGATCATCGCCGGCGCGGGCGCATTCGGCGCGGTGACGATTGCCACCAACATGGCCGGCCGCGGTGTCGATATCAAACTTGGCGGCGAGATCGCCGAAGAAGTGCTCTCGGCTGTGCATCGTGTTCTGCGGCGCGCGGGCCATGTCGAGCCGTCCGAACTGTCGCTCGAAGAACGCCGCCAGGCTCTGCTCAAAGTTGACCCCGAACAATATGGCTTGTACGATGGCGAAGTTAAACTCTTTCTTCAATACTTTGAAGACATGGAACGCGTCCGCGAGCTGGGCGGTCTGCACGTTATCGGCTCGGAACGCCACGAAGCCCGCCGCATTGACAACCAGTTGCGCGGCCGCTCCGCTCGTCAGGGCGACCCTGGCTCGTCGCGCTTTTATCTTTCGCTCCAGGATGATCTCATGCGCCTGTTCGGCGGCGATCAAGTCAGCGGATTGATGGAACGTCTAAAAGTGGACGACGCGCTTCCGCTCGAAGCCCGCCTCGTGAGCGGCATTATCGAGTCGTCGCAGGGCCGCGTCGAAGGCGCCAACTTTGATGTCCGCAAACATTTGCTCGAATATGATGACGTGCTCAACAAACAGCGCGAGCAGATTTACTCTCAGCGCGACCGCGTCTTCACCAAGGAAGACTTAACTGAAGACGTCGCCGAAATGTTGGACACCGAAGTCGAGAAGCGCGTCGAAGCCGGGTTGATCGACGAAGAAGGCCCGTGGAAATTGATTGCCTGGCTTGAAGGAGTCCAGCCGCCGTTCGAGACTCAAGGCGGTGTCCTGAGCTTGTCGAAGGGCCGCCTCTTCCCGACCTTTGGGCTGGCTCTGATCCTCGACGAGTTAAACAAATCTGATGATTCCCGCCGCGCCATCCTCGATGTGGTTTCGCGTTCCATCGAAGTTGAACAATCCCACACACAGCGCGCCATCGAAGCTTTGATCGATAAGACCGAAGAAGGACTCAAGAGTCAGATCGATGAACGCGTCGACGCGTTGGACGCTTTCTTTGAAGGCCTGCGCGATTCGAATGAACCGATCCGCGCCCAGAAAGTTGCCGAGGAACTCAGCGGCCTGATCCATTTGCCTTTGCGCTTGAATGGCGAGCAATCTCGTTTGCTGGCGGACGATCCGGCTGAATTCAAAGAGTGGCTGGTGACGCACATCGAAGCGCAGTTGATCGCTTTGAACGCCAGCCGCGTAGTCGGAGCGGTCGAACGCCGCCTCGGTGAACCGGTGGTTGGCAAGATCGAAGCGACAGACTGGGATGACGCGGCCGATAAGATCCTGGATGCCACACATGGTCTGATGCAGCGTCAGCACGAACGATTAACCGCGCAGGTTGAACGCGATATTGATGCGGCCTTCCAGCGCGAAACAGGCGAGGATGACTCGAGTAGATTGCGGGTGTTGATGTCGCTCTCGCAGGGCGCGCGCACAAACTTCGACCCGAAGACCCATCGTCAGGTGCGACAGATTTTCAACCGCTTTAGCTACGTTTATTATGCGGCGCAATTACTTGAAAACCGCACTGCCGAGGATGTGACCGACGCGGTGATGGAGCATCTTGAGAAAGCCGAGTCTGCTTTACAGACGGCCTGGGGCCAGGGCGAGTACGCTCGCTTAAGCCAGAACGCCACCCGTCTCGCAGACTTCGGTCCCGCCGCGAAAGTGTTCGGCGAAGAACGACAAAATGAAGCCGCGGCTGCCTTGAGCGAGTCCGAGCGTGAGAAGTTGATTCAAGCCATCGGTTCCTACATCCTGAACGAGGTCAAACGCCAGTTGTTGCTCGGAGCGATATCCGAATTATGGGTTGAATATTTGACAAAGGTTGAGGCGTTGCGCGTCTCCATCGGCCTGGAGGCTTACGCCCAACGTGACCCGCTGGTACAATACAAAGGAAAGGCATCCGAGTTGTTCCAGCAATTGGTGGCGGATGTGCGCTCCGCCGTGATCGGACGAGTTTTCTCATACCAGCCGCGCCGCATCGAGATCACGCCCACGGAAGTAGCTGAAACGCCCGCAGAGGCGCAGGCGCGGACTCCGCAGGTTGAAAGCGGCAAGAAAAAACGCAAACGACATTGATATGAATGTCATTGCGAGCGAAGCGAAGCAATCTCAACTAACCTTGAAAAAATCAATTGCTTGAAATTAGGAGATTGCTTCGGGCTTTGCCCTCGCAATGACAAACAAAATTATAGGTATGGCAGACCAGGCCACCATCACTTTAAAAAACTATCGCGCCCTCCCCAAAGTGGAGCTTCACCGCCACCTGGAGGGCACGTTGCGTTTGAATACCATGCTCGATATCGCGCGGCAACATGGCATCACTATCCCGGCAGATATTCTGCGTCTGAGCACACTCGTGCAAATGCAGGAAGAAGAGAAATACTCGTTCCAGAACTTTTTATCGAAGTTCAATACATTGCGTCTGTTCTATCGTTCGCCGGATGTGATCCACCGCATTACGCGTGAGGCAATTGAGGATGCGGCAAAGGATAACATTCGTTACATGGAGTTGCGTTTTACGCCGGTTGCTTTAAGCCGCGCTGAAAGATTCCCTCTGCACGATGTGATCGATTGGGCCATTACCAGTTCGCAGGAAGCGGCGCAGAAATATGGCGTGATCGTCAAGTTGATCGCATCGGTCAATCGCCACGAGAGCAATGAGTTAGCGGAACAGGTCGCGTGGCTGGCGGTGGAATATAAAGGCCGCGGCCTGGTCGCGATGGATTTGGCGGGCAACGAAGCCGAATTCAAGTCAGAGCCGTTTTATGGAGTATTCAAGGAAGCCAAACAATCCGGCTTGCATGTGACCATCCATGCCGGGGAGTGGGGGCCTGCGGCGAATGTGAAGGAAGCCATCGAAGAACTAGGTGCGGAACGCATTGGTCACGGCGTCAGAGTATTGGAAGATGAGAACGTCACACAACTTGCCAAAGAGCGAAATACAGCTTTTGAAGTTTGCATGACCAGTAACTATCAATCGGGAGTCATCCCAACGCTTGATACTCATCCATTATCCGCCATGCTCAAGCGCGGACTCAACGTCACGATCAACACCGATGATCCCAGCATTTCGCGCATCACGCTCAGCCACGAATATTATGTGGCATGCGAAAACCTCGGTCTTTCGGAGGATGTTCTCAAACAGAGAATCATCGCTGCGGCACAAGCGGCCTTCCTGCCGGATGCCGAGCGCGAAACGCTGGTGACACAATTGAAGAAAGAACTTAAAATGTAAATCCCACCACACAGGCCCCACCCCCAAAAACGGGGGCCGAGAGGACATCCAAGGCGCTCCTTTGTGTCCTCACCTGCACTGCGCGCAGTGCGCAAGTATCGTGGCTTCATGGTGAGAGATAAAACCATAAAGGAGCATTGTATGAAAGATTTCTTTAAAGCACGTGATGTATTAAAAGTTGGGGACAAAAGCTACACCATCTTCCGCCTCGACGCGCTCGAAAAAGCGGGTCTGGCGGACCTCAAGCGGCTGCCGTTTTCGATCCGCATCGTGCTCGAGGCCGCCCTCCGTCAATGCAACGACATCGAGATCACCCAGAACGATGTAAAGAACATCGCGGCGTGGACGCCGAAAGGCGCCCGCCCTGGCATTCCGCTTTTGCCTGCGCGCGTGATCATGCAGGATTTCACCGGCGTGCCCGCAGTCGTTGACCTGGCCGCCATGCGTGCAGCGGTTGCCCGTCTCGGTGGTGACCCGAAGAAAATTAATCCGCTCGTGCCGGTTGATCTGGTCATTGACCATTCGGTTCAAGTTGATTTTTTCGCGACTGCCGACGCGCTCAACCGCAACACTGAAGTCGAATTCCAGCGCAACCGTGAACGTTATGAATTTTTGAAGTGGGGACAAAAAGCATTCAGCAACTTCCGCGTTGTTCCTCCCATGACCGGCATCGTGCATCAGGTGAACTTGGAATATCTGGCCGATGTCGTGATGACGAAAGTGGAGTCCGATGACTCCAGTCATCGTGGTGCGAAGTCAGAGACTTCGCAATCCGTTCTCGCTTTCCCTGATACTTTAGTTGGAACTGACTCGCACACGACCATGATCAACGGCCTCGGTGTGGTGGGTTGGGGCGTGGGCGGTATCGAAGCCGAAGCCGTGATGCTCGGTCAGCCGATGGACATGCTTCTGCCGGACGTGATCGGTTTCAAACTTTATGGCAAACTTCCCGAAGGTGTCACGGCCACTGATCTCGTCCTCACTGTTACGCAGATGCTCCGCAAGAAGGGCGTTGTGGATAAGTTTGTCGAATTCTTTGGGCCCGGTCTTCAAACCATGTCCCTGCCTGATCGCGCAACGATCGGCAACATGGCTCCCGAATACGGCGCGACCATGGGTTATTTCCCCGTGGACGCTGAAACGCTTCGCTACATGAAGTTGACCGGCCGCCCCGAGGAAGTCATCGCTCGGACTGAGGCCTATATGCGCGCGCAGGGACTCTTCCACGACGCATCCACGCCTGAGCCGGAATATACTGACACGCTCGAACTGGACCTCAGATCTGTTGTGCCTTCCCTCGCCGGACCCAAGCGCCCGCAAGATCGTGTGCCGATGTCTGAATTGAAAGAGGCATTCGAGAAGGCGCTGACCGCGCCTGTTAAAGATCGTGGTTTTGAACTTAAGCCTGAGGCCCTCGCCAAAGAGGCAACCTTTGGCACGAATGGCGGGACGATGCAGATGAGGCATGGCGCGGTCGTGATCGCCGCCATCACATCCTGCACGAACACGAGTAATCCGTCCGTGTTGGTTGCGGCGGGATTGGTCGCGAAGAAAGCTGTGGAAAAAGGGCTGACCGTTAAACCATATGTCAAAACTTCTTTGGCTCCCGGTTCGCGCGTTGTGACCGAATATCTCAAGCAAGCCGGTTTGATCGATCCGCTCGCCAAACTTGGCTTCAATGTCATCGCATATGGATGCACGACCTGCATCGGAAATTCGGGACCGCTCCCCGGCGAGGTAGCGAAAGCCGTGACCGGGTCCGATTTGGTTGCGGCGGCGGTGATTTCTGGAAACCGCAACTTCGAGGGCCGCGTCCATCCGTTGGTCAAGGCCAACTTCCTGGCCTCGCCGCCACTGGTCGTCGCGTACGCTTTGGCCGGGACAGTTGACATTGATCTCAACAATGAAGCGCTTGGAAATGGTTCGGATGGCAAGCCCGTTTACCTGAAGGATCTATGGCCCAGCCAAAAAGAAATTAATGATGCGGTCGCTGCCAGCGTCAAACGTGAAATGTTCCAGGATAAATACGCGGATGTATTCAGTGGCTCGGACATGTGGAAGGAAATCAAAGTATCCGAAGGCGATTTGTTCCCGTGGAGCGAAGAGTCGACCTACATCCATCACCCACCGTATTTCCAAAACCTGACGGCGAATGTGCCGTCCGTGAGTGACATCAAGGGCGCACGCGTGCTTGGACTTTTTGGCGACTCGATCACGACCGATCACATCTCGCCTGCTGGCAACATCGCTGCAGATTCTCCTGCCGGAAAATTTTTACAGGAACGCGGCATCCAGCCGAAGGACTTCAATCAATATGGCACGCGTCGTGGCAATGATTTGGTGATGGCGCGCGGCACTTTTGCGAACATCCGCTTGAAAAATATTTTGGTCGCGCCGAAGGAAGGCAACTGGACGAAACATTTCCCCGATGGCGCCGAGATGCCCATCTTCGATGCCGCGGTGAAATATCAAAGTGAAGGTGTGTCTTCGATCATCCTCGCTGGCAAGGAATACGGCACCGGTTCCAGCCGTGACTGGGCCGCGAAAGGTCCGAACCTGCAAGGAGTCAAGGCCGTGATTGCTGAATCCTTCGAGCGTATTCATCGTTCCAATCTGGTCGGCATGGGCGTGCTTCCGCTCAAATTCATGGACGGACAAAATGCCGAGTCGCTCGGTTTGAGGGGCGATGAAGTCTTCGACATCACCGGCCTGAGCGATAAGATGGCGCCGAAGTCTGTTGTCACAGTGAAAGCCAAAAAGGCAGACGGTAAAGTTGTAGAATTCAGAACCACCGCGTTGTTGAACACAGCCGTGGAAGTGAATTATTATCGTAACGGCGGTATCCTTCACACAGTGCTGCGCAATTTGGTAAAGTAACCCCTGTAAAATAAACAGCAGGCCGACATGTCATGTCGGCCTGCTGTATTTTGATTAACTCTGTTCGATTTTTGTTATGAGTTAGGTGCGTTCCACGCGTGGTTTGGCAACATTGACCTTTAACTCGTGTTCGGCCATGGAATAGGCATTGAACATACTAATGGCCTTGTCAGCATCGGCTTGTGCGCTCATCGTAATGAAGGCAAAGCCTTTGGATTGACCGCTATCGCGGTCTTTGACGACTTCGCATGCCGTGACATTCCCGGCTTGTGCGAACAAAGTGCGAAGTTGATCCTCGGTTGTTGATTTTGCAAGATTTCCTACGTACAGTCTTACTTCCATTCGTTCTCTTCTCTCTCCGGCACGGCCGGGAAACAAAACCGCCACCCCAACATATAACAGGGTCAGCGGGTAAAACACTGCGCAAATCCGATTACGTAACTACTACATAAAGAGTGTATCACATTAAAGGGTGATTAACCGCATTGTGAGAGCTTTGAGTATTGGGATGTTGCCTGAGATAATCAATTATTCTCAGATCAGGAATTGTAAGAAGATCACTGAAAGTAGAATTGTTATCGCACATAGTAAAACCCCTGGTCCCCACCAACCCATAAAACCTGTAAACATTGCCAAGAGTACGCTGATTGCCATTGCCTGCATGGCTCGCCGTTGATTCGATGAAATTCCCATTAATGGTTTGTTGATATTTTCCCATAAACCCAGGCCGATGAGTATCCCCAACAGGCTCGCGGCAAATGTTAGAGCGAATATCTGATCGCCGGTCAAGCAAGGAATGTTCAGGACAACAATCCCGCAGGTGGCCTCGCGTGATGAGTAGAGGGTATCAGGCAAAATATCTATTTTGGCGAAAATAAAAAACCCCAGATCGATATCGTTCGCGTCTACTGTCCATTGGACGCTTTTTGTTCCGTACGGTGGCACCGAGAGTTGGTCCTCAAATTTTCGCGGCAAAAGTCCGCCAATCTCCATTTCGTAATAAGGCTCGGATTTCTGGTTGCTGGAATTATTGAAGATGGCCGTGACAATGCCTGTCTCGGAGCGCGTCATCAGGATGGGACAATGCAACCCGTTGAATTGCCCGTAAGCTGCCCCGGTATAGTAATAAGAAAGCCCTTCAAAATCGCCCCAGATGGCGGCTATTGCCAATACGAGGCCAATGAAAATCCCAAGAAAGAAAACAATATTGCCAACTATGCTTTTGGATCTTGTCTGCATCATGACCTATCTCTAATCGATATTTTATGTATTATTTTTAGCGCAATTATAATCGTGGGAACCGCCTCATAATGCGCTTTGATTAGAGATAGCTGATTGAAAGGGGGTTATCACCTGTTTTGTGTTATCTTTTGGGATAGCCTAGGTGAGCAATGCGTGGAAATCTGATCTATAGATTCGCTGTTTTTTGTATCCGCGTCTATACGCGCGTAATGTTGAAGTTTGACACCCATTGGCATGGCGATTTTCCATCAGGCCCGAAACTCTTCGTCGCCAACCATCCCGGTGCATCTGACCCTTTCATCATTCATCTTGTATTACCTGACCACTTGAGCGTATTGATCAGCGGGAATGCATTCGCCATGCCTTTGTTTGGGGCCTTTCTCCGCTACATGGATCAAATTTGCGTTTCATCCGAGCAAGGCAAAGACGCCATGGAATCGGCTAGGGCACATCTCTGCGCGGGACATTCGGTCGGCATCTTCCCTTAAGGGCTGGTCAGCCCTCAAGAGGGAGGCTGCCATCCGCCGCACACCGGAGCAGCGCGGCTTGCCTTAAGCACGGGTGCCACTGTGATTCCCATTGGTGTCTATCTTCAACGTAACCACCGCAAGCTTCTTTCCTCCCGCTTCAGCGGGAAATACACTGAAGCACTTTGGTATTTTCGCGGGCCTTATTTTGTGAGTATAGGAGAGCCAATTCAATTTTCAGGAGATGCTGAAGACAAGGAACTTATTCAAAAAGTGACAGGCCAAATCATGGAGAAAATAAAATTATTGGCGAAAGAAAGCGAATGCCGCGCTCTGGCCTGAAAATTATTTCAACAATTCCAATAAGCCATCCGAATATAACGGAGTCTGTAGATCGAATTCATCGAGGCGTTTCCACAAAATTTTGAATTCGCCTGCCCCTGCCTCATGCCCGGACATTTCAGCCTGCTCGTAAAACCCGGAGTTGACCAGCCGCCCGTTATAGACTTGCACAATCTCGTGACCGGGAATTCCATTGAAGATAAATATATTTTCGAGTGTGCCAAGATATTTTAGATCGGCCACTTCTGCGGAAAGTTCTTCCATCATTTCACGCTGGACAGTCTCTTCGCTTCTTTCGCCAAATTCAATCCCGCCGCCGAACGGACGGTAGAAGGTCTGATTCTTTTTGGGGTCGTATCCCTCACGGACAAGGATTCTATCGTTGTTTCGGAAGACACAGATTGCAAGCGGGCGAATTTTGTTTTGCATGTTCCCTCCAAAAATTGTAGGGGCGGATCGCGATCCGCCCCTACAACATTACTTTTGCAGTGTGGCTTGCATGGACCACGGCCCTGTCCACGTGACAGTGACGTGCAACACCTTGCCGCGCAGATCGTCGTCCGATTCAACGAAGACCAGTTTATTGGTGGGCGTGCGTCCGCGCCAACGGCCTTTGACTTGTTCTTCGAATAAAACTTCCACACTTTGGCCAAGATATTTTGCGTTGATCTCAGCGACGATTTCTTCCTGCAACTCTTCCAACATGCGGAAGCGGCGCATCTTCTCTTCATCAGAGAGATTGTCATCCATGCGGCGGGTGGCAACGGTGCCCTCTCGAAGCGAGTAACGGGCCAAATGAGCGACATCCAACTTGAGGTCCGATAAGACGCGGTAGGTCTGCATAAATTGTTCATCGGTCTCGCCGGGGAATCCGACGATGATGTCTGTGGCGATGGAACAGTCAGGAAGTTTCTCGCGGATCTTGGCAACAAGGTCGCGATAATCCTGCTGAGTATAGCCGCGCTTCATGTTCGATAAAACTTCGTCGTCGCCCGCCTGGATGGGTAGTTCGATGTGCGGCATGACACGCGGAAGTTCGGCGATGGCTTCGATGAGATCGTCGCCGAAATAATTCGGATGCGATGTTAAGAAGCGAATGCGCTCGACGCCATCAACCTCATGGAGGAGACGCAGAAGCGCCGCGAGGTTAGGGCCATCAGGAATATCTTTGCCATAGCGGTCAACGATCTGACCGAGCAGTGTAATTTCTTTTACGCCCTGCTTCGCCAGCGAGCGGACTTCGCTGACAATATCGCCGACCGGACGCGAACGTTCGACGCCGCGCTGGTAGGGGATGATGCAAAAAGTGCAGGCGTGCGAACAGCCATAGACGATGGGCACGTGCGCGCTGATGAGTCTGCCGCGTTCAGCGACCGGCAGAATAAGTTCATCATCCATCATCATGAAGCGGCGCGTGGTCTCGGCGTCTTCGGTGGAGCGGATTTCACCCTGCGTGAGATGCGAGATCAACGGGCCGGGATCGGATGGCGGCGAGAAGACATCCACGAAAGGAAGTTTGGCGCGCAATTTTTCCGCGCCGTGTACGCCGACCATGCAACCCATTAAGTTGATAACGAGATTCGGGTTTTTCTTTTTGAGCGGACTAAGCGAAGTGAGGCGTCCAAGCGCCTTGTCTTCGGCAGATTGACGCACAACGCAGGTATTTAAAACAATAACGTCCGCTTCTTCAATGGTTTCAGTAAAGGTGTAGCCAAGGTGCTCCAATGATGAGCCGACCCGTTGCGAGTCGGCCACGTTCATTTGACAGCCTTCAGTCCAGATGTGGTATTTCATCCTGCTCCTTGCATAATTTACGAGTCCGCATGATGTGAAACGCAGGACTTCGTAGGAGGCGAATTATACCAAGAGCGGTCGAATTTCGATGTTCAGTAAATTGGGATTGCTATAAAAAACAAACCGCTGGACAAAACAGCGGTTTGAGCAATGGGCAGAATTCCTGCAGCGAGAAGAGTTCCGTACTGAGCAAGGAGAATTAAAGTTTTATCCTTAATGCCAGGAACAGGTATGACTCCAAAAGTTATAACTATAGCTTTCACAATGGTTAATGTCACGCAGGCTTGTACAAACATTCAGTCTTCTAACATCAGTAGCACTCCCAGGGGTACAAGCGAGTTCGGTTGGAGCAGGTGTGATGGTTGGAGCGGGCGTGTCGGTCGGAATGGGTGTGTCGGTTGGAACGAGTGTGTTGGTTGGAGTGGGTAGATCAGTTGGAACCGATGATGCGGTTGGTGTGAGTGTGGGGCTTAAATCTGGAATATATAAGACCCCGTCTTGAACACTCATGCCACCGGATACCGAGTAAATTATATCTTTGATCTCGGAGTCGAAGGCCATTAAGACGCCGATCACTACGAGCCCAGCA
>Ga0172368_10001192_pt1 | contig 36295 bp, 30 predicted proteins | sample Lak11m_FD_114540 | JGI IMG/M metagenome (GOLD analysis project Ga0172368, IMG submission 114540) | Freshwater microbial communities from Kabuno Bay, South-Kivu, Congo - kab_022012_11m | ecosystem: Environmental > Aquatic > Freshwater > Lake | place: Democratic Republic of the Congo: South-Kivu... | reverse complement strand
ATATATTTTTCTTAGTTTTGCATTATGACTGATTTTCTGCTCGATGTAAAAAATCTTACTATCAACTTCTGCTCGGAATCGGGAATAACGCATGCAGTAAAAGAGGTATCTTTTCGGCTTAAAGAGGGCGAAACACTTGGTATTGCCGGCGAATCGGGCTCGGGTAAATCGGTCAGCTCACTGGCAATTATGCAATTACTCCCACAACCTCCGGCTGAGATAGAAAGTGGAGAAATACTGTTTAATACCGGCAGCGAAGTAGTCAACCTATTGAATTGTAAGGAAAAGCAAATGCGAAAAATAAGAGGTCATAAAATAAGTATGATCTTTCAGGAACCCATGACTTCTCTCAATCCGGTGATGAGATGTGGAAAGCAAGTGGCTGAAGTGTTGCTCCAGCACTTACCTATCAATAGCCGCGAGGCAAAAGAACGAACACTCTCCCTTTTTGATGAGGTAATGTTGCCCAAACCTGAGAGGATTTATAAAGCCTACCCCTTCGAATTGTCTGGCGGACAAAAACAGCGTATAATGATAGCCATGGCTATTGCCTGCCGTCCTGCTCTACTTATTGCAGACGAGCCAACCACCGCATTGGATGTTACTGTGCAAAAAACAATACTTGATCTGCTCCAGCGCTTGCGCGAAAAGTATAACATGGCCATGATATTTGTGTCGCATGACCTTGGTGTAGTAAAAAAGATTAGTGACGAGGTCCTCGTTATGTACAAAGGTGCTGTGGTTGAGCATGGAAACATACATCAAATATTCACAAATCCTCAGCATCCTTACACAAAGGGTTTAATTGCATGTAAATCATCGTTGGACCAGCGACTTAGTAAACTACCTGTGGTGTCTGATTTTATTCAAAATGACGAACAGGGAAAAATCTGTGACACAGGCTTTTCAACAGAAAATGAGCTACCAAATTTACTAGTAAAACCTGAAGAGCGCTTCGCTTTTCATTTAAAAATTTACTCCCAACCTCCTGTTCTTGAGATTATAGGACTTAAAAATTACTTTCCCTTAGCAAAAAAATATCCCTGGGGTAAAAAAAGCTATTTAAAAGCGGTGGATGAGGTTAGCTTTGGTGTATATGCAGGTGAAACCTTGGGGCTGGTTGGCGAATCGGGTTGCGGAAAAACTACTCTTGGTCGTACTTTGCTCCGGCTTACCGAACCAACAGAAGGAAAAGTCCTTTATAAAGGAATTGATGTCACCACATTGAAATCAAGAGAACTGCGAAAGTTACGAAAAAAGATACAGATTATTTTCCAGGACCCTTACTCCTCATTAAATCCTCGCATGTGTGTGGGACCAGCTATAATGGAACCTATGAAGGTACATAATATTGGAAAGAACACCGCCGAACGACGAGCCAGAACAGAACAACTACTTGAGCGCGTAGGCCTGGATGTCTCTGCATTTTATAAATACCCCCATGAATTCTCGGGTGGGCAGCGACAACGCATTTGCATTGCTCGCACCATTGCTGTAGAGCCCGAATTTATTATCTGCGATGAATCGGTCTCGGCACTTGATGTTTCGGTTCAGGCCATGGTGTTGAACATGCTTAACGAACTGAAGCATGACTTTGGTTTTACCTTTATCTTTATCTCTCACGACCTTTCGGTTGTTCGCTTTATGTCCGACCGCATTGTAGTGATGAAGGAAGGAAAGGTATTGGAACTTGACGAAGCCGATCATTTGTATAAAAATCCAAAGAGCGATTATACCCGAGAATTAATAAATGCAATACCTGGTGTTTGAGAGTCTATTTTTCTATTATCAATCTTCTACTCCCATAATTATGGCCCACAGTTTTTTCTTGGGGATTAAGCAAAAAGTTTGTGTAATCCAAAAAGAGGTTCCTGCCTAAACAGAAACCTCTTTTTATCACTTTGTTTTAAATCTTTATTGTATCACCAGCTTGGCGTTTAGCTCTTTGCTCTGGCTCTGTATCCTTACCAGATAAATTCCTTTGGCCAGTTTGCTTACATCAATTTGCTTGGTGTTTGTAAATTGGGTTTGCATCATCAGCTTGTTTTGTACGTCGTAAATGCTTACCAAGGTTGGTTCGTTTGATGCACTGCTTAGGGTTATCTTATCAGTTGCAGGATTTGGATAGAGTGTTAAACCGTTTGTTGATATTTCTTCAATGCCTATGCCGTTTATAATATGACATGATGAAGTATCGGTACAACCATTCTGGGTAACAATTACCGCATAACTGCCATTAACCGTAGCTGTGTAGGAGGCGTTAGTTTCGCCAGGGATATTAGCGGATGTTCCGCAATTATACCATTGATAGGTTCCTGTTGCGTTTGCAGTAAGCGTAAAATTATTCACAGTTACCGAAGTATCAACCGTATTGATGGTTACATCAAATCCACAATTGGCAGTGTTTCCGTTACCATCATCAAAGGTATAGGTAACAGTTGTGACGCCCGGGTTAAACACTTCTCCGCTTGCATCATCTGTTCCGCTTGCTGTAGTTGCTCCTGTAAGTACATAGGTAACGGCTACTGTTCCACCGCAATTATCAGTAACTGCTGATGGTGCAATGGATAAGGGTGTTCCTGCGCAAGTGGTAAAGTCAGTTGGACATGTAAATGTAGGTGGTGTTACATCATTAATAATTACATTTTGAGTTTGTGTAGTGATGTTTCCATTACCATCATCATAAGACCAATTGATCGTAAAGTTACCTTGAGTGTTATAATTCAACGAATCTGTTGTTGTAGCCGTGATAGCGCCTGAACAATTATCGGTAGCTGTTGGCAGGGTTGTTGTAACCGAACATTCGTCAGTTAAATCAGGCAAATTTACAACATCAGGTACAGGTGCTTCGTTATCGTTGACAACAACATTAAATGAACACGAAATTGTATTGGAAAATAAATCAGTAGCAGTAAATGTTTGAACAGTAGTACCCACCGGAAAGGTAGAGCCAGAAGGTAAACCTGCGGTTTGAGTTGTCGAAACAATGTCAGAATAAGTTATTGTAACCTGTCCATTACCATATTGAACACCAGCTGTATTTAGTTGATTGGTCCCTGCATTGTATGAACCACCACCACCACCACCGGTATAGGGTCCTGCTCCTGAAGTTCCACCACCTGAGTATCCACCACCGCCACCTCCATTACCACCGGTATGCCAGCCACATCCACCACCACCAAAGCCACCATGATTATTATTTAAACCAACTCCCCCTGCACCACCGTTTAAATATGATTTTCCACCAGTGCCTCCACCATTATTTGCCCCGTCTGTAAGAAAACCACCCCCAGCAGTACCTGAACCTCCATTGGCAACTGAACCACCATTTCCACCGGTACCTCCTGCCCCAAGCCCATTTGCTCCTGCGGTTCCGGATGTAGTAATAGTGGCATTAATTCCGTCGCGATTAGCACCACAACTTCCAACATTATTTGTAGCCCCTCCGCCACCACCGGCAATAACCAGAGGAACATTTCCGGTACCAACAACAAAAGAACCACCTCCACCACCGGCATCACTTCCATTAGACAAACCTTGTTGACCAACTAAAATTGATAATACTTCACCTGGGGTTACTGCTATATCACCGCTCATACGAGCACCAAGACCACCGGATGCTGAGCATGAAACAGTTACATTTCCCCCCTGAGCACCTCTTGCATCTACATTTACAGAAGTTACACCGGCAGGAACAGTCCATGTTTGAATAGTCCCTGTATAATTGAAAGTTTGAATCAAAGGAACTGATATTGTTACCAGTCCATCACCAGATCTGTTACCGGCAATAAAAAAAGGACTAATTAGCGATCCTGTCCATGATGATCCACCGCCACCACCACCGCTTCCGCAATTACCAACTGATGATCCGCCACCACCATAGTATCCTCCGCCACCACCTGATGTTCCTCCATAAGAATTATAACAAATTCCATTTTCCCATGTGTCTCCATTACCTCCTGTTCCCAAAGTACCTGCCTGTCCACAAGTGCCACCATAACCGGTATTACATGAACCGCCTCCGCCACTAGTGAATCCACCACCACCGGCACCACCGGAATGGACGCTTGTATTTCCCACACCTCCATTTAATCCACCAGCACCTCCATTGCCACCATAGCCAATTCCACCACCGCCACCAACATAATTTGCACCTGCAATACCGCCACCGCCAGTTCCTCCCATATAATTTACGTCACCCGAACTAGAACCACCCCCACCAGCAACAATTACTCTATCATTTAAAGTTGTACCACCAGCACGAACATCAGATGCGCCACCACCATTACGAGGTGTTGCAGCATGTCCAATTCCACCGCCATTATATCCATTTTGTCCGCCAACAAAAATATTTAATATTTGACCGGGTGAAACAGTCATAATACCTTTTGCATAACCCCCATTTCCACCATTTCCACCCTGACCTTGTGCACCCCATGTTTCTATAATAACTGATGTAACACCAGCAGGAACTGTCCATGTTTGCATAGACCCTGTATAATTGAAAGTAAAAGGACCAGGACAAGAGTTCGTCCCAACTGGTGCTGTATAATTAACTACGGCTCCACATGTTCCCGGATCGTTATTGACTGTGATATTTGAAGGGCAGGTAATGGTTGGACACTGCGCTTTTGAAAACTGAAGCCCACAAACCATGACCATAATTAGCATTGCATAAAATCTGATGTAAGTTTTTTTCATAAATTTATGTAATAATAAGGTAAGTAAATAATTTTATGTGAGTAATAAATTGAGTTTTTTTCTGACGCAAAAGTAATAATAATAATCACAATTAAACACTAAATAAAATTTTCTAAAATTTATTAACTTTTGGATGAATAGTAAAACCCACAAAATAATTATATTGCAATTTTTTTGAATTCACGCCTTTGGCTAGACCACCTTTGCAGGAATGATAGTCTACTATTAAATTTCTTTCCTCGTCGTCATGCCCGAAGTTGGGCTTCTAAAGTGAGAACGATGAACTCAAGTCGCTCTAAATCATTATAGGCAATTATTTAAAAGTATAATTGCCTTCAAATAGCACAAACTTATATACGTTCTTTGTTAACCTCCAACTGTTATCACTGCACTTTCTGCAATAACGCTTGCATCCACTTTTTTTACCAATCCTTGAAGGACGGTACCGGGACCGACTTCGATAAAATGTTTAGCTCCTGCGACAATCATGTTTTGCATAGTCTGTGTCCAGCGCACAGGCGAGGTGAGCTGTGCTATAAGATTTTCTTTTATGGTTGCTGGATCGGTAACTGCTTGTGCATTTACATTTTGATATACTGGACATAAAGGTTGGTTAAAAGAAGCTGAGTGTATGGCTTCGGTCAGTTCAAGCGCGGCGGGTTGCATCAGCGGAGAATGGAACGCACCTCCTACCTTTAGTGGGATGGCTCGCTTTGCTCCTGCAGCTTTGAGTTTTTCGCATGCGATTTCGATTCCTTTGATAGAGCCCGATATAACGAGTTGTCCGGGACTGTTGTAATTAGCAGGTACGACCACTTCATCAATACTTTTGCAAATTTCTTCGGCAAGCGCATCATCAATACCAAGAATAGCGGCCATGGTCGATGGTTCTTTTTCGCAGGCACGCTGCATTGCCTCTGCACGTTTTGAAACCAGTAGTAAACCACTTTCGAATGATACTGTTTTGTTTGCAACGAGCGCTGAAAATTCTCCTAATGAATGACCCGCTACCATATCGGGCTTAAAATTTTCACCCAATACTTTAGATAATATCACCGAGTGAAGAAAAATAGCAGGTTGTGTAACCTTAGTCTGACGGAGATCCTCATCGGTTCCAGCAAACATAAGGTCGGTTATACGAAACCCCAAAATAGTGTTTGCCTGTTCAAAAAGTTCTTTCGCGATGGATGAACTCTCGTATAAATCTTTACCCATGCCCACAAATTGTGCGCCCTGTCCCGGGAATATGTATGCTTTCATAAAAATAAATGAAGTTAATTATTTGCGTGCACCAAAAAACCGTAAGAGAAAAAGAAACAGGTTAATAAAATCGAGGTACAGTGTTAAAGCGCCTAAAATAGTATATTTGCGCATACTTTCTCCTTCGGATATTTGTGTGCCGATACGTTTCAGCTTTTGCACATCATAAGCTGTAAGACCTGTAAAAACAAGCACTCCAATAAAACTAATGATGTAATCCAGTTGAGTGCTCTTCATAAAAAAGTTCACAATACTTGCAATTATAATTCCAACAAGGCCCATGAGCATGATAGAGCCAAATTTAGTAAGATCAATTTTTGTTGTGTAGCCCGTAAGAGCCATAGCACCGAACATTCCGGCAGTAATTGCAAAAGTGAGAAAAATAGAGCCAATGGAGTAAGCTAGGAAGATAAAGCCAAGACTGATGCCCATAATTCCTGCGTAAATAATAAATAAAAGGGTTAGTGCGTTTGCCGACAAACGTTGAAATCCCAAGGACATAAGTAATACGAAACCAAGCGGTGCCAACATCACAATCCAACCAAGAGTGGTCATGCCTTGAGCATTAACAAGCAAGCGCATTAGCTGTAAATTTGAACCAAAGTAATAAGCAAGAGCAGCAGTCAGAACTAGCGCAAACCCCATCCACGAAAACACGTGTGAGATAAAGGTTTTAGTAATATCAACGGAATCTGATTGTTCCTGATAATAGTTATAATTCGAGTTTTCCATACCTTCGTTTTTTATTTTTTTTAAAAGTACAAAATTAATTATTTTTATATGAATGCGTCAATTTTTAAAAAAATTTAAAGAGGATCATTTCGCACAACAAACATAAGAATATTAGTTCGGCCAGCCATTTATTTTTAAGATAACAAAGGTAATTTGAAATTAGCAGTGAAGCCGGTAGAGCAGTCAACAACACAAGAGCAACTAAGTTTGATGATTCAAACAAAGACAAAAAAACGGCAAATGCAAATAACCATAAAATTGAAAAAATACTTTTTCGTGTATTAATAGTTCGCGTACTCACTTTGGAAAACATAAAAACAACGGAACAAAGTAAAATAATTCCATAACTCAAATACTGCACTATTTGTATATTTGTAAGCGTGGTGGGGATTTTTAAACTTTTCCAAACAACTATCCATGAATGGAAATAAAAAGGTATTTTATTGTACCAAAAAAAATAGGTAAAAACAAATAAGAATGGAACGATCATACCAAGAATAACTATAAACCACTCTCTCCAACTGAACAAACGAAAAATTATAAAAGAGAAAAACACAAAAAGCACAAGAAGAATTATTGGATAATAGAACATTGTAGCAAGAGAAATGAGCATCCCAACATAAAAAGCTTCGCTGAAAGCATCGGTTTCTTCATAGAACCGAAGCAACAGAGAGAGCATAGGAATAAGAAAAAAATTGCAGATTATGATCTGATTGAATGTATGTGCTTCCGGTAAATAGCTCATGATAGTAAAATAAACAAGAGCTGTAACATAAGTATTTTTGGGTGTTATGTTAAATTTAATTGAAATTTCATTCAGATAAATGGATTGTAGAAGTAGAAAAAAGAGTGCCAAAGCAGAGAAAAGAGAAGAATGACTTTGAAAAAAAACGATTATTCGTTGTACAAAAGGCAAAGCTGAAAAAATTGGATAAGAAGCATTTTCAATGAAGATGGGTCCCGCCCAAATAAAAACACCTATCACACAAAGTAACAGCAAAACAATTGGATGAGACGATTTGAAGTAGTTAATAAACATCTGTTATTGTTGCATCAGGTCTTTTCCAATATCCTTACGAAAATATTTTCCCTTGAATTGAATTTTATCTGCTGCGGTATAAGTTTTTGACAAGGCCTGTTTTAGATTGTCATCAAGCGAAGTAATTGCAATAACGCGGCCTCCGTTAGTTATTACAGTTTGTGCCTCATTTGTTTTAAACATCGTACCTGCGTGAAACAATATGCTGTCATTCACAGCATTTAAACCATTTATAATCTTACCTTTCTCGTAACTTCCGGGATAGCCCGCTGAAACAAGCATTATACAAGCAGCATGACGTTCGTCAAACACAATTTTTTTTTCTTGAATATTTTTATTTACAATGCCTTCGAATAAATCGATGATGTCGGATTTTATTCTTGGGATTACGGTTTCGCTCTCGGGATCGCCCATGCGTGCATTGTATTCAATCACAAATGGTTCGTCTTCCACTTTAATAAGGCCGAAGAAAATGAATCCAGTATAATCAATTTTTTCTTTTTTCAGCCCTTCGACCGTTGGAATAATTATTTGTTTTTCAATTTTTTGCATGAACGAATTATCAGCAAATGGAACGGGAGAGATGGATCCCATACCACCGGTGTTAGGCCCCTGATCGTTTTCGCCAATACGTTTATAATCTTTTGCTTCGGGTAGAATTTTATAATTTATTCCATCGGTAGCTATAAAAACAGAGAGCTCAATTCCTTTCAGAAATTCTTCTATAAGCACTTTATTTCCTGCTTTTCCGAAGGTTGAATGTATTAAAATTTCGAATAATGTTTTCTTTGCTACTTCGATATCGCTGGTAATAATTACACCTTTGCCGGCTGCTAAACCATCTGCTTTCAGCACATAGGGCGGATTCAGTTGATCAAGAAATTGAAATCCATCTTGAATAGTATCCGCTTCAAAGGTGTTGAATTTTGCAGTAGGGATGTTGTGGCGTTTCATAAACTCTTTTGCAAAATCTTTGCTGCCTTCTAGTATTGCGCCATTGGCGGGAGGACCAACAATTCCAATGTGTTTGCAATCGGGGTCAGCTGTAAAAAAATCTTTTATTCCGTTTACCAGTGGCTCTTCGGGACCAACAACAATCATACGGATGCTATGGGCAATTGCAAATTCCTTTATCAATAAAAAGTTGTTGATGTCGAGTTCGACATTGGTTCCATATTGTGAAGTACCTGCATTTCCTGGTGCAATCCATAAGTTTGACAACTTTGGACTTTGGCTTATCTTCCATGCGAAAGCACATTCTCTTCCACCCGATCCTAGTAAAAGTATGTTCATTTTTTTTTACAAACCTAACAAAAAAATTTGATAGTGTTTAGTGAGATTAATTAAGCTGCATACTGAAGGTAAGTTAATATGTAGGTCGAAAAGTAGTTGAAACAAAATGGGTGATGTGGGACACGACTACAATGGTACGAACATTTGTTTAATAGTGTGAGGCCGTTAAACAATGGCTTCTCGACTGCACTCGAATGAAAAATATAATAAAGGTTTGTAGATGAAGGAATTGTTAATAAAAAGCTGCAAGTAAGGTACTTCGCTTTTATCGAACAACATAATTCGTTTATATATTTTTGTTGTGAGGAATTGAGTATTTTTGTAGGAGAAAAACGAAAATGGAAAATAAAAATTCAACCGCTTTGCGGTTGCTATCATATTAAGTTGTGGGTTTTTTTATTCATATTAAATTCCTTACGGGATTTAGATTAACAAAGTAATGAGTAGGAAAAACAAAAGCCCGAAAGGGCTTCAATATGAATAACAAAAAATAAAGATTATCAACACCACTCTGAATGGGTTGAACAAAAAATCAATATGAGCACCTACACAAATACTTTAGCAAGAAAATGGTTTAAATTAAAACCCTTTCGGGATTTGAACTAAAAAAAATGAACATGGTAAACAAAAGTCTGAAGGACTTTAATATGAATAAAAGATAATAAAAACAAGCCATACAACCCTGAATGGGTTGAACAAAAAAAAATCAATATGAGCACTTACACACAAATAATTTATCAAATAGTGTTCGGCACTAAAAACCGAGAGCACACTCTCACAGTCAACGGCAGAGAAGAACTCTATAAATACATTTGGGGAATACTTAAAAACAAAAATTGCCATTTATATCGCATGAATGGTGTAGAAGACCATTTGCATATTGTTACTCATCTACACCCAACGGTGGCACTTTCATCAATTGTAAAAGATATTAAAGTTGCCAGCTCGCAATACATAAAAGAAATCAAACTCTTTAAAAATTTTAATGGATGGCAGGACGGCTACGGAGCATTTACATACAGCATAAAAGAAAAAGACAGATTGATTGAATATGTAAAAAACCAGGAGGGACACCATAAATTAAAAAGTTTCAAAGAAGAATATATGGAATTGTTGAACGAACTCGGAGTCGAGTTTGAGGAAAAATATTTATTATGAATACATTCAACCGCTTTGCGGTTGCTGTCCTATTAGTAGTGGATTTTTTTTATTCATATTAAATCCCTCTCGGGATTTTGTGTTGAATACAGAAACTACTTTGTTTATCCTCTTTACGAGTTATCAGCAGAAGGAAAAAAGTTATTGGGGATCATGAAAGCCCGAAGGGCTTCAATATGAATAAAAGATAATAAAAACAACTATCTCAGCCCTGAAAGGGTTGAACATAAAAAATCAAGATGAGCAAAAATACTTTATCAATGGGATTGGTCATATTAAATTTTTACGGGATTTAAATTAACAAAGTAATGAGCAAGGAAAACTAAAACCCGAAGGGCTTAAATATGCATAACAGTCAATAAAAACAACCAATACAACCCTAAATGGGTTGAATAAAAATTAAATCATGTTCCAACCCTTCAAGTTAAAATCAGATGAATAAAAATCGACAGAAACTAATTATCGATGTTATGACAACCTTTTTTTGTCAAGGAGATTGTATTTATTGATATTTTTGAGTTTCTACCTCAGAAAATAAGTAAACAGGAACAAAAAATTAACAGCCCTTAGATAGTAAAAGCACTTTTAATTTTATCAACGTAATCAAGCTTTTCCCAAGCAAAGAATTCTACTTCTTTAAAGTATTTTTCCTGACCATTGATGGTTTTTACTTTAGTTGATGCGTCTTTATAAAATACTTCTACTTCTTCTTTTGAATAATCTCTTCCGAAGTGCCCGTATTTAGCGGTTTTATAGAAGATTGGGTTTTTGAGTCCGAAACGTTTGACAATAGCATAAGGAGTCATATCAAACAATTCGGATATTTTGGATGAAATTTGTCCATCGGTCAAAAGTTGACCATCTGCATTTTTTACTTTTGCTGTACCATAAGTGTCCACATACAAACCAACCGGTTTTGCAATTCCAATAGCATAAGCAACCTGCACAAGAATTTCATTGGCAATACCTGCAGCTACCATATTTTTTGCAATATGACGGGCAGCGTAGGCAGCCGAACGATCGACCTTTGAAGAATCTTTTCCTGAGAAAGCACCGCCACCATGTGCGCCACGTCCACCATAAGTGTCAACAATTATTTTGCGTCCGGTTAGTCCGGTATCGCCGTGAGGTCCGCCAATTACAAACTTTCCGGTTGGATTTACGAAAAGATTAAAATCAGCATTAAAGAGTTTTTTTATTCGTTCAGGTACTAATTTAACTACGCGAGGAATGAGAATGTTTTTAACGTCGGCAGTAATCACTTCTCGCATTTTCATTTCATCGGCAAAATCATCATGTTGAGTTGAAATCACAATGGTATCAATACGAAGCGGAGTTCCATTATCTTCGTATTCAACGGTAATCTGAGATTTGGAATCGGGACGAAGGTATTGCATTTGGGTTCCTTCTCTGCGTATAGAAGCCAGTTCCTGCAAAAAGATATGCGCTAAATCAATCGTTACGGGCATATAATTATTCATTTCGTTATTGGCATAACCGAACATCATTCCTTGATCGCCGGCTCCTTGTTCTTCAGGTTTTACCTGAACTACCCCTTGGTTGATATCGCCGGATTGTTCATGAATGGTTGAAATTATACCGCATGAATTACCATCAAACATATATTCGGCTTTAGTATAACCAATTTCGTTGATTACTTTTCGAGCAACAGTTTGAGCATCTATATAACCGTTGGTTCGAACCTCACCTGCCAGAACGACTAAGCCCGTTGTTACTAATGTTTCGCAAGCCACTTTTGACTCAGGATCATTTTTTAAAAATTCATCAAGCAAGGCGTCGGAAATCTGGTCAGAAACTTTATCGGGATGTCCCTCTGAAACCGACTCAGATGTAAATAAAAAACTCATTTTTTAATTATTTTATGGTTATTGACTAAAGGAAACTTTTAAATTATAATTAAAGACATGCTTTCTGCCGCTTCAATCTATCCATTTCCCCTCTATTATTTTGAGTGCAAAATTATAATAATTTTTTAACAAAACTTTTGTTTATTAAAAAAATTTTAACTTACTTCTTATCAATATTTTCGCCTATATTTGTAGGGTAGAAAGGATTAGGTGATTAATTTGTATAATGAGCTAAAAACCTGCAATCATGAAAAACATTCAAGAAGAAAATTATAATACCGATACAGACACATCCATTATAGGTATCAGTCGTAAGACCATCAAAGATATCATAAGAATATGGCATGAACTCGGTTTAGACCAAACCGAATTAAAATCCACTATTACACCTGCGGATAAACCCTTTTTGATAAACGAAATTAGGGAGTGCATCAAACAAGAAGGCGGCGAAGTAACTCGTCGTGCAAAAATTGTACACATTGCCATGATTTATATTCATCTTTCGAAAAAAGGAAAAGAAAGTTTTTTTAAAATTTTAGCTTCCCATTTTGATGTTGATATTAAAAAATTAGACGAAAAAATTCAGTTACTTAAATCAGCAAAGAGCGAAAAAGATAAAATAAACAGGGAGCTTTTATTACGTGATGCGTTAGTACCACCAAGGGTAAAACTATTCAAACAACTCATCACTTTACCCAATGGGTTTATTTTTTTAAAAGATATGCGCAGTGATTTGTTGCCGTTAGTTAAAACAGATCTGCGTTTAAAAAAATTATGTGATGATATTAAAACGCTTTTGGTTACTTATTTTGATGTCAACTTATTAGATTTAGTTGAAATAACATGGAATTCGCCCGCCACATTGCTGGAACGACTAATGGAATACGAAGCTGTTCATGATATTGTTTCATGGAGAGACTTAAAACACCGGCTTTATACCGATCACAGAGTGTTTGCTTTTTTTCATAATCGAATGCCCAACGACCCCTTGATTTTTGTTGAAGTAGCACTTGTAAAAGGGATGTCGAATAATATTCAAAAACTGATTAATGTCAAAGTTAAGCCCGAAGACCCCTACCAAGCTGATACTGCAATTTTTTATTCTATTTCAAATACTCAAAAAGGATTAGAAGGAATTAGCTTCGGTAATTTTTTAATTAAGCGTGTTGTTAAAAAACTTTCGGCTGATTTCCCTAATCTCAAAGAGTTTGCAACACTTTCGCCCATACCTCTTTTTATAAATTGGTTAACGGCTTATTTACAAAACGGAGGCGACAATTATTTTTCTGCTTCTGAAAAAAAACAGATTTGTTGTCTTGCCGAAAGCAAAGATGCAAACGATGGTTTGTTGAAAATTTTAAATGCAAACAAATGGCATAAGAACCCCGATAGTATTGATATATTAAAAAAGCCATTGATGCGGTTATGTGCGCATTATTTATTTAATATTAAAAGACATCATACACAAAATGCGTATGATCCTGTGGCTAATTTTCATTTATCAAATGGTGCTAAAATAGAGCATATTCATTGGATGGCGGATATTTCGAAGCGAGGAATTGCCCGTTCTGCGGGAATAATGCTGAATTATCATTACAGATTAGACAAAATCAATATCAATCATGAGGCCTATATGACGAGCGGAAAAATACACGCTTCTAGCGATGCACGGTCATGGCTCAACGGAAACAACAGCGCTTCTTAAAATCAATTTTTGTCCTTACCTTTAGAAGGTTAGATCATGGAAAAAGGAAAAAATAGTTTACCTAAGAAAAAAATAATTGTGCTCTCAGGTGCAGGCATGAGTGCCGAAAGTGGCATCAGCACTTTCAGAGATAGCGGTGGTTTATGGGAGCAATACAAGATTGAAGATGTGGCAACCTACAAGGCATGGGAAAAAAATCCCGGCTTGGTTCTTGAATTTTACAATCGGCGACGTAAGCAATTAATGGAAGTAAAGCCTAATGCTGCACATGTGGCTTTGGTTAGGCTTGAAGAAAAATACGATGTTCAGATTATTACACAAAATGTGGATAATCTTCATGAGCGTGCAGGCTCTACAAACATTCTTCATCTTCATGGAGAGCTTACAAAGTCAAGGAGTACTGTTGACGATACATTAATTTATACAATTAACGGATGGGCATTAAACATGGGTGATTGTTGTGAAAAAGGGTCACAGCTTCGACCACATATTGTTTGGTTTGGCGAAGAAGTTTCGAATATTTTAATTGCTTCTAAATTAGTGGAAACGGCCGATATTCTTTTAGTCATTGGAACTTCGTTAGAAGTCTATCCTGCTGCGGGATTAATTAATTATGCAAAATATGGTTGCCCGATTTATGTTATTGATCCCAATATTAAAACACTGAACAACTTTCAAAACATTACTATGATTCGCAAAAAAGCAGGTATTGCCGTTCCCGAATTGGTAAGTGAATTGTTGAACAAATAAAAAAACCCGCCATTAGCGGGTTTCATTTTTTTTCTACAGAAATTTATTTTTTACATTTTTCAGTTTCTGCTTTAAAGGCATCTTCAAATTCCTTTTTTTGTTTTTCGTCAGAATATTTTTTTTCTAATTCGTCTGACATCTTTTGGCCTTCTTCGTCAATCTTTTTCAAGTCTGCTTCAATTTTTTCCTTTTCTTCATCTGTTTTTGCAGATTCTAACGTCTTTTCCAGCTCAACCATTTTACAGTATTTTTCGCCCAAGGCCTTAGCATCTTTTTTTATGCCGTTTCCACATGATGATAGTGCTACAATAAAAATTACTGAAAGCATCACTACAAATAATTTTATTTTCATAATTGTTTTTTTTGATTAATTTTTTTGCAATATTAAAAAAATAATTTTAAAAATAATCTTTTAATTACAAGTTTATAAAAACAGCATCTTTATTTCAAACTAATTAACAATAGGCAAAATAGTTACTGAATAAGTGTATGATAGAATTGGTTTATCATTAAGTTTTACATTACCGATTGTTATTTTATAGGTTGTAGGGGTTGATATATTATTGGTAATTTCGGGTACCCACACGGTTGTTGGAGAACCATAACCGGCATAATATTCTTCTTTTTTTAGTGCAATAGCTTTCCCATTATTTGTCATAGAAATTGTAGCGTTACTTAAATCTGCGTTTTGAAGTGAAAAGGACCAGCGTCTAAAGACCAAAGGTTCAGGAACAAAGTCGGCAGGAGGCCAACACACAAACTGATTATCGTATTTGTCATAAATAGAGTCCGAAAAAGTTGTATTTACTCCACCTAACACCCAAAGTGCAGCATAGCTATTGGTAGATCCAAAACCAAATATTTTGCGGGCTGGGTTCAGCAACCATCTTCGATGGCCAACACTGTAATTATTACTACCTCCATCTTCAACAAAGAGAGTTAAGGCATCACTGCCATAGGCACCTTGAGAAATATTTGAATTGGCGGAACCTTCGCCTCCTTCATTAGTATAACATTTGAATGATTTTTCAGGATTATGGGTAAGCTCGTTATTGGCATCCATAATTAAAGCTGATTTTTGGCATTTATTATTAAACTCTTCCCTAAATTCACAGCCATCTGGAACGCCAGCTATTCTTCTTAGATAATTGAGTCGTTGCGTTATTTTTTTTAAAGAAGTTTCCGGCAAGGCGCCTGCATCACAGTTTTCCACATTACCGGTCCACCCCAATTCGCCATAAGCAATATTTGAACCTTTATAATTTTCCTTGAAATCGTCTACCACCCATTGTTTTTTTAATGCTAAAATTTTTGCATCAAGAGGAAACTCTTCTCGACCAAACGCAATAAAGACACCTGCCTTGCTAAAATCTTTTTGAGCTAAAGATTTTTCAATTAGTTTAATTGTAAATTTATTCAGGTAATTTAATAACTGCTTTTCTTCTGGAAAGAGGATTACAAGCCGTTGCACGTCGTTCCACGACTGAATCTCATTGATGCTTGTTTCAAACAATTTACAGTAGGCTGTCATTTGGTCGGAATAGATTTTTTTTAGTTCGGGGTTTGCAGGGAAAATGGAGCGGAAAGCAAATAAGTAATACAACACATCCCATTTTTCATTTTTTGAAACAGCAGCATTAACAATGCTTATGGATGCTTTTTCGTTATTAGCAAGCCCATTCTTTTTTGTAAAAATTGTAAGACAAGCCGGAGCCAATTTTTTGCATAGTTCTTTTTGCGTTTTATAATTCGCTTTGTTTGTAGGCATATGGTCAATTAATATTGTTTTGGATAATGCAAAAGAAAACGCGTACATGCTGTCTTTATTAAGCACGGTGTCGTTGAGGGCTTTTTCAACAATGTACGTATTAAATTTGTCGTATTCTTCTTTGTAAATAAAATTCAGTGCTTGTTCCTTCACAATTTGATAATACAATGTTTCGAATTTTTTATCGTTCTTAAACAACCGAATCCCTTCAACTATATGCATGATGGCCGTAGGTTTTTTAACAAGATCGCTTTCATGATAATAATAGTCCTCTTTGTTAACGTCATAAATTAAATTTTTAATTGAGTCGTTTTCAGGAAATATTTTGTGTGCACGAATCAACACCGTTCTTGCACTATTATAATCGTTAAAGGTTTTAAACTGTTCGGCTAATTCTGTGAATGCCTCTGAAAGATATGGTTTTTTTTCGCCACCGTCTTTAAACTCGAGGTAAATATTTTTGGCTGCAGTGTTCAGACATTCTGTTCCTTCAATTGCTTGATGTTGTCTGACCAATAAACTTCCCTTGTAATAATTTGAATACGTATCATTAAAAAGTAGTATCATTTTATCAAATAAATTAATTGCTTTGGCACTATTGGCTAAACTCATATACTCCCTTGCTTTTTTAAGAACATTTTCACGAAAGATTTCGATCAGCTTTTTATTATCGGAAAACATTGTTCCTTTTTTGTCTTTTTTTTGTAATGAAACCATTGAGCTTAGTGATTTTTCAACTGACGAAGGGTAAGTTTTTGCCAGTTCGGCATTGTTTCCTATTTCAGATAATGCAAGACATTTATATAAAAGAGCTTCAATATTTTTACTGTCTTTTTTAATTACTTTTTCCGCTGAACTTAAACATTTTTCAAAATTACCGGCCTCCCATGCATCGATATATTTTGCTTGCTGTGCAAACAGATTTTGACAAATAATAATAAAACAAAAAAATACGAATATGCGAGGTGTCATAATGAAATGATGTTTAGATAGGTTTTGTAAAATGCAGGCATTCAACAAACGATTAATAATGTATTTTATTTTGCAATGCACACTTTTTACAAAAATAATCAAATGAAATTATTTTCGAATAAATTTTTGTTCGACCTTACGATGTCACTGAAATTCAAACGACAAGATAAAATATTTGAGATTATGTTTTTATATTCTGAATAAAATTTCTAATTTCGCGGCTTAATCAACAAAAGGTTTAAATTTAAAATCACCCAATACACATGTCATCATTAGTCAATATCTTCTCAGGTCGAGCATCTCGCTATCTTGCCGAAAAAATTGCTGAAAGTTATGGTAAAAAATTGGGTGAAATTACGGTTTCGTCCTTTAGTGATGGTGAGTTTCAGCCATCGTTTGAGGAAACCGTACGGGGCAATGAATTATTTATTATTCAATCAACGTTTTCGCCTATTGACAATCTATTTGAATTGCTTTTGATGATTGATGCCGCAAAAAGAGCATCTGCAAAAAGCATTGTCGCCGTTATTCCCTATTTTGGTTTTGCACGTCAAGACAGGAAGGACAAGCCACGTGTTTCAATTGGAGCTAAGTTAGTTGCGAATCTTCTCACGGCAGCTGGTGTTAATAGAATAATCACTATGGATTTGCATGCCGATCAGATTCAAGGATTTTTTGATGTTCCTGTCGATCATATTTATGCATCTTCGATTTTCATACCTTATATTAAAAGTTTAGAATTACCAAATCTAACCATGTCCTCTCCCGATACCGGTGGCACCCGTCGCGCTGCTGCCTATGCAAAATTTTTAAATACCGATTTAGTGATTTGTTTTAAACAAAGAGCAAAAGCCAATGTTGTAGAAAAAATGACTTTAATAGGAGATGTAGAAGGTAAGGATATTGTTTTAGTTGATGATATTATTGACACAGCAACTACCCTTGTTAAGGCATCCAACTTGATGATGGATAATGGTGCTGCCAGCGTAAGAGCTTTTTGCACACACGCTATACTTTCGGGCAAAGCTTATGAACGGCTGGAAGAATCTAAATTAACTCAATTATACGTAACAGATACCATTCCATCAAAAAGAGAATGTAAGAAAATTACAGTGCTTTCAACCGCCTCTTTGTTCTCTGATATTATTGGTAGGGTTCACAATTACGAGTCTATCAGCACACATTTTAAATTCAATACCATTTTATAAATTAAATTAACATTACATTATTATGAAAACAGTATCTATTAGCGGTTCTCCAAGAGAGAACGTAGGGAAAAAGGATGCGAAAATGCAACGAAATCAAGGACTAGTTCCTTGCGTGCTTTATGGTGGAAAAGATCAAATTACTTTTACGGTTGAAGAAGGAATGTTTAAAAACATTATTTACACTCCTGATGTTGTAACCATCAAAATCAAAATCGGAAATAACGATTATGATGCTATTCTAAAAGAAGTTCAATTTCATCCGGTTACTGACAAAATTCTTCATGTTGACTTTCTGCAAATATTTCCCGATAAATATGTTACCATGTCGGTTCCTATTAAACTAATCGGAAATCCGGTAGGTGTTTTAGCCGGTGGAAAAATCTTTCAGAAATTCAGAAAATTAAAACTAAGAGCACTACCAGCACACCTTCCTGACACCATCGATCTTAATATACAATCACTCGAAATTGGACAATCGATTAAAGTTAGTGATGTTGTTAGAGACAATATTACTTTTTTGGATCCTAAGAATTCTGTAATTATTTACGTGCGGATTTCTAGAGCAGTGGTTGAAGAAGAAAAACCGGTTGAAGCTGTAACAACGGAAGCAGCAGCAACGCCCGGAGCAACACCTGCAACCGCTACAACTACAACAGCAGCAAAGACTCCTCCTGCAAAAACAAAAAAATAATTTTTTTTATTTTCAATTTTAGAGGTGTAAAATTTATAATTTTATACCTCTATTTTTTTTACAAGTGAAATATCTAATCTGTTGTTTGGGAAATATTGGCGATGAGTATGCAAATACCCGTCATAACATTGGATTTATCATTGCTGATGCCATAGCCCAATCAGCTGCCATTGATTTTAAACTTGACAAATTGGCTTCACGCGCAGAAATGAAACACAAAGGCCGTCAGCTAATTATTATTAAGCCCACAACTTATATGAATTTGAGTGGAAAAGCAGTTCATTATTGGTTGCAAAAAGAAAAAATTCCTATCGAAAAGATGCTGGTTGTGGTTGATGACCTCGCATTACCATTAGGGACTTTGCGTTTAAAAGCAAAAGGAAACGATGGTGGACACAATGGATTAATTAGCATCATTGAGACTTTAAATTCAAATCTATTCCCACGCTTACGAATTGGAATAGGAAACGATTTTGCAAAAGGAACACAAGTAAATTATGTGCTTGGAAGATGGACCAAAGAAGAAGAAAAAATTCTAATTCCAAAAATAAAACTATCCGTTGATCTTGTCAAAAGCTTTGCAATGAGAGGAATTGAAATGACCATGAATGAGTATAATAATAAATAAAAGGATGAGTATAGCTACTATTGAAGCACAAATAATTTCAGAATTCGAGAACTTTGATGACTGGATGGATAAATACCAATACATTATTGAGCTTGGAAAATCACTTCCTTTAATTGAAGAAAAAGATAGAATTGACAACAATCTGATTTCAGGTTGCCAGTCGAAAGTATGGCTGTATGCCTCTTTCGATGGGTGTTTTGTTACTTTCAAAGCCGATAGCGACGCCATTATTACAAAAGGGATTGTTGCCTTAATGATACGCGTGCTCTCCAATCAAACACCTGACGATATTATGAATGCGCCTTTGGAATTTGTTAACAAGATTGGATTAAAAGAACATTTATCACCTACCCGCTCAAATGGCTTAGTCTCCATGATAAAACAAATGAAACTGTATGCATTGGTTTTTAAATCAAAAATGAATCGCCATGACAAATAATACTAATTTTTTAGTACTAGAAAGCAAAATTGTTGATGTATTGAAAACAATTTTTGATCCGGAAATTCCCGTAAACATTTATGAATTGGGCTTGATATACGAAATAAAAGTTGATCAACAGCATGTCGCTCATATCAAAATGACTGTAACAAGTCCTAATTGTCCGGTAGCAGAAACACTTCCAAACGAGGTAAAAGATGCTGTAAACAAAATTGAAGAGTTAAATGATGTGAATATTGTTTTAACTTTTGACCCACCTTGGCAGCAAGATATGATGTCAGAAGCAGCAAAGCTTGAATTGGGGTTTTTATAAGCGAAAATCAATTGTAAACCCAAGGTCGTTATTAAAATGCCCCTTTATGAACATATTATTATAGAACCAATTAGAGGAGTTCAGTGTTAAGTGTTTCTTTAATACTGAAATCATTGAGTAGCTGTATCGTACACTAGCAGAAAGGCGATCGGATATTTTATAACTAAAACCAGCTACCGCGCTGTAATCAAATTTGCGATAAGGGACATAGGAATTATCCATATTCCCATTACCATCATTGTATGCAAAATGTAAAAGATAATCAACGCTTACACCTGCCTGAAAAGTATAGATATCTTTGAGTGTATATGAAGCCATGAAAGGCATGTCAATATATCGAAGTTTTATTGTCCAAGTTGTGTAATCGCCCACATCGTGATGTGGTGGTTTATGACTCCCTTTATCAAAATATTTTATTTCGAATTGTGCTCCTAGTTTTTCACCAAATTTTCTTTTAACAAAGCCACCAAAGATAAATCCTAATTTATTATATCCGGATTGAGATTCTCCATCAATCTGAGTTGCAGAAATACCTCCTGATAAGCCCCCCGTGAATTCTTGAGCTATAGCAGATAATGAATAAATAACCAAAATTATTATTATTAAAAATCTATTCATAAAGATAGCATTAAGCAAAACCAAAGGTACCAATTTTTATTCTATTTTTGTTATGCAATATCTACTAATAAATCAACTTATGGAAACAAGACGATCGTTCATTAAAAAAACAGCCATGGCGTCTGCGCTTATGGCTATTGGTCTTTCTGAAAAATCTTTTGCAAGTTCACAACCAAACAACGCCCTCAACAAACCCATTGTTTTATCAACATGGAAGCATGGATTAGCCGCCAATGAAGGAGCGTGGAAAGTTCTCGTTGCAAGCGGAAAGTCCATTGATGCTGTAGAAAATGGTGTTAAAATTACCGAAGCAGATTTTACAAATCTCAGCGTTGGTCTTGGGGGTTTGCCGGATCGCGATGGTTTTGTAACGCTTGATGCAAGTATTATGAACGAAAAATCGCAATGTGGTGCTGTAGCATTTATTGAACAAATAAAACATCCCATTTCGGTTGCACGCCTTGTGATGGAAAAAACCCCACATATATTGCTTGTAGGAGAAGGTGCACAACAGTTTGCGCTTGCTAATGGGTTTAAAAAAGAAGTCCAAAAACTTTCTCCTGAAGCAGAAAAACAATGGAAAGAATGGCTAAAGAAATCAGAATACATCCCTGTTATCAATAGTGAAAATCACGATACCATTGGAATGATAGCTATGGATTCCCATGGAGATTTATCGGGTGCGTGTACAACCAGCGGGCTTTCGTATAAACTTCATGGTCGGGTTGGTGATTCTCCAATTATTGGTGCAGGAATGTATATTGATAATGAAATTGGTGCGGCTTGTGCTACCGGTGTTGGAGAAGCCGTGATGCGTATTAGTGGTAGTTTTTTGGTAGTTGAACTGATGCGTCAAGGATTAACACCTCAGGAGGCCTGTATTAAAGCTATTGAGCGCGTAGTTGCAAAAAACCCTAATTATAAAGATCTTCAAGTGGGCTTCTTGGCATTGAACAAAAAAGGAGAAACCGGCGCATTTGCAATACAAAAAGGTTTTAACTATGCACTTTGTTCAAAAGAAGTACCTAATAATTTAATAGATTCGAAGAGTTTTATTGATTAGTCTTGAAAAATTAGAGATTAAAATTCTCAGGATTCTTACCTTTTTTCCCACGATAAAAATCAGTAACTATTTTAAAATCTTCATCAAAATTACCGGAAGGGTAAATAACTCCTCCATAACCTCCCTCTTTTTTATTATAGTCAATATAGATTAACACTATTGGTACGCGGGTGCTTTGAGCAATATAATAAAATCCCTTTTTCCATTTTTCTACTCTTTTTCGGGTACCTTCAGGAGTAATTAATAAATAAAGTGGGTCATATTTTTCAAAAAGAGCAATAGATTCGTTGATGGTATTATTCCCTTTACTTCTATCAACAGGAAGCGCACCGAGCGCCTTCAACAACCATCCCATTGGAAAATGGAACGATTCTTTTTTTATCAAAAATTTTACATTTTTCAATCCCATTTTATAAAAAGCAGCTCTACCAATAACAAAATCAAGATTCGAAGTATGCGGAGCGACTATCATTACGCATTTTTTGATAGTATCTGGAACGGGAGCCGTAATTTTCCATCCGATAATTTTTAAAAAGATGCTGCAAATAAAACGCCTCATTATAGTAAGTTGAAAATCATTATTTCAAAAAAGTAAAACAAATTTTAGAGTTAGGTTTAACTCAAACTTAAAGTTTTTACTTCATGAAAAGCATTATGTTATTTGATAAAAACTTAAAGAACCTTTGCCTCGTTGTGCAAAAGATTTATAAGTTCTTTAACATTTTCGGGTTCAATTTTTTTGCAAGCAGCTTTGGGTTTTGGATACGAAAAGCCAACAAAATCAGTATAATTATCTGAATCAACTGCTTCTACTACTTGTAGTGGTTTTGATTTGGCCATCATAATTCCACGCATATTAGGTATGCGTGCGTCTTTTGCTATTCCTTTTTGAACGATTCCAATAAAAGGTGTTTGTACAGAGATTAATTCCTGTCCTCCGTCAATTTCTCGCTTTAAAATTATTTGATTGTTTTCCAAGTTCAAATGTGAAACGGCTGAAACGGAGGTATAGTCGAGCAACTCAGCCAACATACCACCTACCGATGCGCCATTATAATCACACGATTCGATACCGCAGAGAATAATATCAAAATTTTCTTTTTTTATTACTTCTGCCAATTGAAACGCAACAAAATAAGAATCTTTGGGATCGGCATTAATTCGAATTCCATTGTCGGCACCTATGGCCAGTGCTTTGCGAATGGTTGCTTCAGCTGCAGTAAGCCCAACATTAATTACTGTTATTTTTTCAATTGCTGTGGCATTGGCTTCTTTAATTTCAAGTGCTCTTGTCAAAGCAAGCTCGTCCCATGGGTTAATAATCCATTGCACACCCGTTGCATCAAAATCTTTATTATCATTAACAAATTTAATTTTTGTCGTGGTATCAGGCACATTGCTGATGCATACTAAAATTTTCATACGTTTACTCTTTTAAAAATTAATCTTTAAGAATTGATCTGGATATCACAATTTTTTGAACTTCTGAAGTTCCTTCGTATATCTGAGTAAGTTTTGCTTCGCGCATTAAGCGTTCTACATGATATTCTTTTACATAACCATAACCACCATGAATTTGAACGGCTTCGGTAGTTACTTCCATAGCAATGTCGGCAGCGTATTGTTTAGCCATTGCGCTTGCTATTCCATAGGGCAAATGCTGGTCTTTAAGCCATGCTGCTTTGAGGCAAAGATTTCGTGCATTTTCAATTTTTACAGCCATCTCGGCAAGTTTAAAGGCAACAGATTGATGATTGCTGATTTCTGTACCAAAAGCTTTACGTTCTTTGGAGTATTTTACGGCACGTTCAAACGCACCTTGTGCAATACCTAATGCTTGCGATGCAATTCCAATTCGTCCGCCATCAAGGGTTTTCATTGCAAAGGGGAAGCCAAAACCGTCTTCACCAATTCGGTTTTCTTTTGGAACTTTTACATCGTTAAACATAACTGAATGGGTATCGGAGCTGCGCATACCCATTTTGTTTTCGTGAGGTCCTAAAGTAATTCCCTGTGAGTTTTTATCAACAATTAGTGCATTAATTCCTTTGTGTTTTTTATCAGGATGAGTTTGCGCAATCAACACATAGGTTGAAGCAGAATTCGCATTTGTAATCCAGTTTTTTGTACCGTTGACTAAATAATAATCGCCTTTATCTTCGGCAATGGTACGTTGTGAAGTAGCATCAGAGCCGGCTTCGGGTTCAGAAAGTAAAAAGGCACCTATTTTTTTCCCTGAAGCTAAAGGTTTTAAATATTTTTCTTTTTGTTCTTCTGTACCATAAGTTTCGATACCCCAAATTACGAGTGAATTGCAAACGGAAAGCAATACCGCAACAGAGGAATCAATTTTCGAAATTTCTTCCATGGCAAGAACATACGAAATGGTGTCCATGCCGCCACCACCGTATTTTGGGTCCGTCATCATTCCTATTAATCCTAGTTCTGCAAGTTTTTTAACATGTTCGGCAGCAAATTCCTGTTTTTCGTCACGTTCGATAACATCAGGTAAAAGTTCGCGTTCAGCAAAGTCTTTAGCTGCTTGCTGAATCATTTTGTGTTCTTCGGTAAATTCAAAATTCATGATATCTATTTTAGTTTATTTATTAGTTTAAATTTGGAACGTTAAAATTATAGATTTTTTGGATACTTCAAGGTTTTTATTTCTATTTAAAAAAAGGTTTTGATATTTCTTTATGCGCTTGCTCAAACTCTTCAACTATTTCCCGAACAATATTTGCAGCTGGTTCAATTTCGTTAAACAAAGCAGCAACTTGCCCTATTTCTAATTCGCCATCTTCGGAATTACCATCAAACATACCCTTTTTGGCTCGGCCTCTGCCCAGTAATTCCGATAGTTCTTCAATGCTGGCGCCCTCGTTTTGTTTTTGTTCGGTTTCGAAAAAGAATTTATTTTTTATTAAACGTACGGGTCCAATTCTTTTGAGTGTTAAAAAAGTATCGCCATCTTTTGTTTCAATAATTTTATTTTTGAAGTTCTGATGTGCCGAAGACTCAACCGAAGCAACAAAGCGGCTGCCAATCTGCACACCGTCAGCACCGAGTGTCATAGCGGCCAGCATGCCTTTGCCCGTGGCGATTCCACCCGCTGCTATCAATGGAATGGAAACTGTTTTTCGTACCAAAGGAATCAGAACCATGGTTGTGGTTTCTTCTTTACCATTGTGTCCGCCGGCTTCGAATCCCTCGGCAACGATAGCATCAACGCCAACCTCTTCGCATTTTTTTGCAGATTTAGCATTAGCGACTACATGCACAACCACGATTCCTTTTTCTTTTAAATAATTAGTCCACTTTGCAGGATTACCGGCCGAAGTGAAAACTATTTTAACATTTTCATCAACTACAATTCGTATAAATTCATCAGCAAAAGGAAACATTAACGGTATATTTACGCCAAAAGGTTTTGATGTTGCGTCCTTGCATTTCCGGATATGAGTTGTTAAAATTTCGGGGTTCATTGATCCGGATCCAATCAAGCCCAATCCTCCCGCATTGCTCACGGCAGCAGCTAATTTCCAACCACTGCACCATATCATTCCTGCTTGAATAATAGGATATTGAATATTAAAAAGCGATGTTATTTTATTCATAATAAAAGTGTAAAATAACAGGCAATCTATTCTGCTCGTTTATAGATAACCGAAACCAGCGTTTTATCGTCACCACCCATATTTACCGTTAGTCCGTAAGGGCGTTCCGGTTTTATAGTTATTTGAGCATTTCCGGCTTTTCCAGTTAGCTGTTCTAAAATTGTAACAGATTGATGAACACCAGTAGCTCCGGTTGGATGTCCCCAACCAATCAATCCGCCTGTTGTGTTAAAAGGAACTATGCCCGTGCGCGAAGTATTTCCGGCAAGAACAAAATCAGGTCCTTTGCCGTGTTCAGCAAAGCCGATTGCCTCAACGGCCAAAATTCCTGCAATTGTAAAGCAATCGTGACATTCGACCGTACCAATTTCTTTATTCGTAATGCCTGCCATTTGGAAAGCATTTTTAACAGCAGCAACAGTAGTATCGAGAACAGTATGGTCTTTTGGCGGTTTAGTAATATCATTTTCTGCCTGACCAAAACCAACTACTTCAATGGCTTCTTTTTTAGAAATACCGCAACGCTTGAGACCTTCTTCCGAAACAATTGCAATAGCGGAAGCTCCGTCAGACACTTTAGAACAATCAAAAACATTCAAATGATCAACAAACGATCTTGGGTTTGGGTCCAACAATCCGAGCGCTTCGAGGTCTTTCGTCGTGTTGTGGAATTCTTGTGCTGTCGGGCAAAGACGGGCGTTTTCAATGGCGTTTACAAACCAACGGGCCATAGCTTTTCGGGTTTTTTCTTTTCCGAATTTTTCATAATAAACCCCTGCCCTGTCGCTGAATTTTCCCGGGAAAAAATAAGCGTGACCATCTTTCCGTTCTTTGCTCCAGCCAGCTGCAGCTAAAATATCTGCACCATAAATTGCCTTTACAGTATTTTGAACTTCAACACCAATTGCCAAAACAACATCGGCAGTTTCGGCAAGGATAGATCTAAAACCACTTACCAAGGCGAGTGCACCAGTTCCGCATGCTCCTTCAACTCTGATGCAGGGTTTATAAGTAAGTCCCTCGTCAATAAAAGGGAAAAAGCCAGCCATATTTCCTTGATTGTTAAAGCGAGAAGCAATAAAATTTCCAATCACACATTCATCTACATTTGCTGCTCCACCTATTTGTTTAAGCACGCCTTGTCCCGCCTCTTTCAGATATTCTTCCAGTCCGGCGCGTTCTTTTTTTGGATTAAATTCTTTTCTTCCGGTACCCATAGAAACAGTATTATATCCGGCAACTAAATATATTTTTTTTCTTAGTTTCATAATATTTTCTCCTTTAATTTAAATATTCATTAATTGGACCATAAGCGTGAAAAAAGCCGGTTAGCAACACGGTGTTGACGTCTTTATCGCAGTATGCGACTTTGTCAGAAACTAATTTCAATCCTATTTCTTTTGATCGCAGGGCATAAGCCACGGCCATTTTTGCGCCCAAGGTTTGCATGGATTTTATTTCGGAAAAATAGGATTTAAAAATTGTTTCCTTTTGTGGATTACCTACTACGGCTTTCCACGGCTTGATAGAAGTTGGAACGGTACCCAGTTTTTCATCACATTTAGCAGCAAAATCCGAAAGGTTTACATATTGCTTTTTATCTGGATTGTAGATACCAACAACGCGTCCTTTTTCATATTTTAAAAATCCATCTTTTTGAGAGCCATCTGAATTCTGACCTCCTTTAACCCCCATCTCAATATATTTATCCAGCAGAGGGCTGTGTATGTCTTCGTCTTTAACGTAAGCGCTCATCACTTTCATAATGTATTGACAAACATCTATTCCTACGTAATCAATCAATTGAAAAATTCCCATCGGACGAATTAAATAATCCTGAGTGATTTTGTTGATAGTGTAAACCGCTTCAACAAAGGGCATTTCATTAGAAAGTTTGGTTGCTTCACTCATTCCATATAAGGCATCTCGCATAAAATGTCCATTCCCAATAAAACCGGCAAAGTCATGGGAAGGAATTTCAATTTTACGTAAATTTTTTATTAGCTTAGTGGCAAATTCGGGTAGTTCGGGAAGGGTGTTTGTTGATTTAATCACTTCAACCAACTTCTGAACAGCAGGTGGGTTATAGAAATGAACCCCTAAGATTCTTCCTTCAAGTTTAGCTTCGGTATCAATTTTCCCTATAGGTATTGACGAAGTGTTGGTAAAAAACCAAGGTTTCTTTTTACTGTTTTGATTAATTTGCGAAAATAATTTCACTTTCAGATCCGGATTTTCACTGGCTGCTTCAAACACAATGTTTGATTCGTAAGCTGATTCGATAGTGGTTACGGGACGAATGATGCTCATTACGTCTTTTACATATTGATCTATAATTTCGCTGTTACTCACTAGATCTTTGCGACCTGCATAGGTTTTGCGTAGTGCAATGGTCTTTTTCTCAGCAGCTTTCAATACCTGACTTTGAATATAGTTCATCAATCCGGAAAGTGCTTTTTGATTAATGTCCATGGCATAAAGAATAAAACTTTTGTCTTTATGTTCTGGTTTTAAGCTGATGTCGGCAATTTCGATAGCCGTTAGTAATAAAATGCCGCTGCCCATTTTTCCCGCAGCGCCTATTACTGTTACGTTTTCTAATTTTTCTTCATAGTTCATAATTATATTTTTTAAATTTAATGTATAGATTATAAAAGTTTTTTATATAGAATTTGTTTTATGATTTTCTTTTGTAACCAACTGACTTACGCTGTTTTTGTTTAATTTCATTTTAACATTTGGAATTTGTTGCTTGGAATTTGGAAATTTTCCTGATTACCAATTTGGTTTTCTTTTTTCAAGAAACGCTTTCATTCCCTCGCCAGACTCTCCATTGCCAAAAAGATTTCCGAATTCAGTGGCTTCCAATTGACAGGCCTGATTATAATCCATCATCAGCCCTTTTACAGTTACTTCTTTAACTTTTTTTATTGCCAATGTTCCTTTGGATGCAATTTTTGAAGCCACTCCAATCGCTTCATTCATGAGGTTTTCGGACTCAACAACCTTTTGAACCAATCCAAGACGGAACGCTTCTTCAGCAGAAATAAAATCTGCTGTCATCAGCAAATAAAGGGCATTGGATAATCCAACATACCTCGATAATCGCTGCGTGCCGCAATATCCGGGGACAAGACCTAAATTCACTTCCGGTTGACCAAATTTTGCAAATGTGCTTGCTATACGAATGTCGCACGCCATGGCTAATTCGCAACCGCCACCTAATGCAAAACCATTAACGGCAGCAATAATTGGAATGTTATACAAAGCCATCCTGTTAAAAACGTTTTGTCCTTTGATTGAAAATGCTTTTCCTTGTTCAGCATTCATATCCGACATTTCAGCAATATCTGCTCCTGCCGCAAACGCTTTGCCTTCGCCTGTTACAATAATTGCTTTGACGTTTTTTTGTTGTTCAATATCAGTCAGCATGGCGTCCATTTCGTTAAAGAAAGTAGAGTTCAATGCATTCAACGCTTGTGGGCGACTTAACGTTATGATTGCAACATCATTTGTAATTTCTAATTTTAAAATTGTAAAGTCCATATAAGTATCAATCTTTTTAGTGAAACACGTTCTGAAAACACAAGCAATATTAGTAATTTGTTTTTAATTGAACATTAGAAATATATTTTTATTTTCGAAAAAAAATATGGAAGTTTGCACTATAATTAGCACACGAATTTTATGGACACCCAAGAAGCATATAAACCAAAAAATCATATTCGGATAGTTACCGCGGCATCCCTTTTCGATGGGCATGATGCTACTATCAATGTGATGCGACGTATTATTCAGGCGTCAGGTGCCGAAGTTATCCATCTCGGTCACAATATTTCGGTTCAGGAAATTGTGGATTGCGCTATACAGGAAGATGTACAGGCAGTAGCAATTACCTCGTACCAAGGTGGTCACATGGAATTTTTTAAATATATGTATGACCTTTTTAAAGAAAGAAACTGTGGTCATATTAAGATTTTTGGAGGTGGCGGTGGTGTTATTCTTCCTGACGAAATTGAAGAATTAATGAATTATGGTATTGTTCGCATTTACTCACCAGATGATGGGCGTGCTATGGGCTTGCAGGGAATGATTAATGATTTGCTCGAAAAATCAGATTTTCCCTGTGGAAAAAATATTCAAGCTGATATCAAAAAAATAGAAAAGCAGGATCATTGTGCTATTGGGCAGTTAATTTCAGCAGTTGAAAATTATCCGGCAGAGGTTGAAGCAACCATCACAAAAATTAATACGATTGCTAAAGAAAAAAACATTCCAGTACTAGGGATTACCGGTACTGGCGGATCAGGAAAATCATCATTAATTGATGAATTTGTTCGCAGATTTTTAGCTGAGTTTCCTGAAAAGAAAATGGCAATTGTTTGTGTTGACCCTTCGAAGCGCAAGAGTGGTGGGGCATTACTTGGTGACAGAATTCGAATGAATTCCATACATCATCCAAATGTATATTTACGATCAATGGCTACGCGCCAATCTAATCTCGCCTTATCGAAATATATCATAGATACTATCAACATTTTAAAAGTTGCTGATTTTGATCTTATCATACTCGAAACCTCCGGTATTGGTCAATCGGACACCGAAATTATTGACCATAGCAATTTTTCATTGTATGTTATGACACCAGAATATGGTTCAGCGTCTCAACTTGAAAAAATTGACATGCTTGATTTTGCAGAGATTATTGCGTTGAATAAATTTGACAAGCGTGGTGGAATGGATGCGCTGCGCGATGTAAAAAAACAGTACCAACGGAACCATAAACTTTTTAACCTTGAGTTTGAGGAAATGCCTGTGTACGGGACTATTGCTTCACAATTCAACGATCCAGGAGTAAATCAATTATTTTTGAAAATCATTGACAAAGCCAATATAAAATTTGGAGATCATTTTAAAACTTCCTTGGTCACAACCAACGAAATTCCGGAAAAAATATTCATCATCCCGCCTCAACGTATTCGCTACTTGTCGGAAATTACAGACACCATTCGAAACTACAATCACTGGGCAGATGAACAAGCTGAAGTTGCTCAAAAATTATACAGTTTAAAACTTGTTTCCGATTCCTTCTCCAATGAAAAAAAGAACGAATCTGTTTTAAAATCACTCCATGATTTGTACGAAGAAACTAATCATAAACTGGATAACAACAACCGTAAAATACTAGACGGATGGCACAAAAAAGTGGAGTCGTACAAAAATGAATATTATGTTTTTACTGTTCGCGATAAAGAAATAAAAGTCAAGACACACACCGAAACCCTTTCACATACTCAGGTTCCAAAGATTTCATTGCCCAAATATAAAGCTTGGGGTGATATTTTAAAATGGAATTTAAAAGAAAACGTTCCCGGTGAATTTCCATTTGCAGGTGGCGTGTTCCCATTTAAACGCGAAGGAGAAGATCCTACTCGCATGTTTGCAGGAGAAGGCGGTCCTGAACGGACAAATAAACGCTTTCATTATGTCTCAAGAGGGCTCTGTGCAAAACGACTCTCCACAGCTTTTGACTCCGTTACCTTGTATGGCAACGACCCCGGAACAAGACCTGATATTTATGGAAAGATAGGCAATTCGGGCGTTTCAATCAGTTGTCTGGATGATGCAAAAAAATTGTATTCGGGTTTTGATTTGGCAAATGCCATGACTTCTGTTTCTATGACTATCAACGGTCCCGCTCCAATGATGGTTGGTTATTTTATGAATGCTGCCATTGATCAGCAATGCGAAATTTATATTAAAAAAAATAATCTTACTGCCGAAGTCGAGAAAAAAATTGAAGCTATTTATAAGAAAAAAGGAAGCATCCGACCGAGTTATCAGGGTAAGCTTCCTGAAGGGAACGATGGTCTTGGATTGATGCTGCTTGGTGTTACTGGCGATCAGGTTTTGTCAAAAGATGTATACGAAAAAATAAAAACCGAAACAATTTCTGTTGTTCGCGGAACCATACAAGCCGACATTCTTAAAGAAGATCAAGGACAAAATACCTGTATTTTCTCAACTGATTTCTCATTAAAATTAATGGGCGATGTGCAGGAATATTTTATCAATAATCATGTTCGCAATTTTTATTCGGTTTCTATCTCGGGATACCATATTGCTGAAGCAGGCGCCAATCCTATCACGCAGCTTGCATTTACTTTGGCAAACGGTTTTACATATGTGGAATATTATCTATCGCGCGGAATGGACATCAATAAATTTGCGCCCAATCTTTCGTTCTTTTTCTCCAACGGAATTGACATTGAATTTTCGGTGATCGGTCGCGTTGCGCGCCTCATCTGGGCAAAGACCATGAAGCTCAAATACAAAGCAAATGCACGTGCACAGCAACTAAAATACCATATACAAACTTCCGGTCGTTCGCTGCATGCGCAGGAAATTGATTTCAACGATATTCGCACAACATTGCAGGCATTGTATGCCATTTACGACAACTGCAATTCACTTCACACCAATGCTTACGATGAAGCAATCACAACACCTACCGAGGAGTCAGTACGTCGTGCCATTGCTATTCAAATGATTATAAATCACGAATTAGGGCTGGCAAAAAATCAAAATCCGACACAGGGTTCTTTTATTATTGAAGAGCTAACCGAGCTTGTGGAAGAAGCGGTAATGGCTGAATTCGATCGTATCACCGAACGTGGTGGTGTACTTGGCGCGATGGAAACGACTTACCAGCGCAGCAAAATACAAGAGGAATCCTTGTATTACGAAACACTGAAACACTCTGGCGAACTGCCAATCATGGGCGTTAACACTTTCCTCTCATCTAAAGGTTCACCAACTGTTACACCCGGAGAAGTTATTCGTGCAACTGAAGAAGAAAAAAAATATCAGATTGATATGCTGGAACAACTTCACAAAACACATGCTGATAAAGTGCCCCAGCTGCTCGAAGAACTAAAACACACAGCCACACAAAACCATAATATTTTTGAAAAATTAATGGAAGTCTGTAAGTATTGTTCTATCGGACAAATTACACATTCGCTTTTTGAAGTGGGTGGAGAGTATAGAAGGAATATGTAAGGTTCGAGGTGCCTAAAATACATAAAGTTTGTAGTATTTAAAGTTATGAATTTCAGCAACAATTCTGTATCTTTAGTACGTCATTGCGAACGTAGTGAAGCAATCTAATTTCACGACTTCATTTTGAATTACGAATATCGAACAACGAATGCTGAACTTTGAAATGCAAATTCAACGTTTTTCAAAGCGGAAAATATAATTCGGCTTTACATTTAAAGTTTACTCGGCTAATTTAAATGCATTTATTGCTTCCTCCGTATTTCCTTCCTTCTCATAAAGCTCACCTGCCTTTTTAAAATCCAGTTTTGCTTTATCTTTTAAAGTCATGCCATTGTATATAAGCCCCCGAAAATAATAATACCCCGCATCCTGTGGGTTTATTTCAATTGCCTTTGTAAAATCAGTAATTGCATTATCAAACAACCCTTTAGCATCATAAGCCATCCCACGGTAACAATATGATTGAGCACTTTTAGGATTAAGTTCAATTGCTTTTGATAAATCCGAAATAGATTTATCATATATTTTTAAAAAAAGGTAATCGGATCCTCGATAAAAATATGCTTGTGCATCCTTAGGATTGATGTTAATTACATTTGTAAAATCAGCAATAGATTTTTCATATAAGTCGTTATTACCATAAATTTTCCCTCGCATACTATATGCGTCAGCATCTCCTGGATTAATTTCAATCGCTTTTGTGAAATCAGAAATCGCATTAAGTAAAAGGTTTTTGTTTTTATATGCAATCCCTCGATTGTAATAATAATCTCCATCCTGCGGTTTGAGTTCTATTGCTTTTGTATAATCAGCAATTGCCTTGTCATATAAACCTTTATTATCAAAAGCAAGTCCGCGATTAATATATGCAAAAGATTCCCACTCTTCATCTTTCAAATTAAAATCTAAATATTTTGTTAAATCAGCAATTGCCTCATCATATAAACCTATTATTGCATAATCGACTCCGCGGAGTTTATATGCTTCAGCAAACTGCGGATTGATTTCTATTAATTTTGTATAATCAATTATTGCTTTTTCATAATAACCATTCCAGTCATATTTAACCCCACGCCTAAAATATGCTTTTGCATCCTGTGGATTGATTTCTATTGCTTTTGTATATTTTGATATTGAATTTTCAAAAGCAGTATCTTTTTGTGCATTCACAATAGATACAAAGCATATCGATAAGATTAAATGAATAATTAGTTTTTTCATAATTGTATTTCTTTTAAGGGTTTTGCCATTTGCACAACAATTGCACTGCATACGTTATTATATAATACTTCTATTGGTGTTTTGTTTTCGCTAGTCAAAATAATAGCATCAGGTTTTTGTATTTTACTAACTCTGCCTTGTTGGCTTAATAATATCTCATACACAGAAAGATAACTAATCCGATACGAAGTATCATTAATGCCATATATTCTCATTCCAAGTGCCGCTCCTTCTTTTAACAAGAACAGTATTTCATCATATTTTTGCTTTAAGAGTTGGGCGTTTATTAAACTATACTCATGATTATTAATAAACCATTTGCGAAGTATTTCTAATTTGTTTTCGATATTTTCCATTTTATTTTTTTTTTACAAAAGTATTGCAGTATAGTACAAAATGCAAATTATTTTATTTTCTATAGCTAAATTAATCATTATAATCACCCAAACCCAAAAAATCACCCTTAACTTAATAAATCCTACCGTTAACTGATTTGCAATTGCGTTCGGTATAACATGGTTTTATCTTTACAATAAAATATTTTAAATAATTACAAAAACATAAAATATTTAAAACAAATCTCCGTTATCCATTCAAATTTACTTTACAAACTTTATGAACTTTATAAACTTTCAACTCTAACTCCGTTTGCACATTATAAAAAACAATAAACGCATAAACTTAGTAACCCAATAACTTAATAACCAAAAAACCCAAACACTATGACACAAATACACGAAACCGGTCACGCAGTGAACATAACAAACTTCTTCACCATGATCAGCCGTTGTCAGGGCTACGGCGTACGTTATAACCCTTCAAACAATGCAATCAAAGTTGCAAACCTTCTAATAGTAGGCAACAACGCAAACACCACACAAGCTGCCCTCGATACCGCAAAAGCACCCTACACCAATGCGGTCAACAACCGCGATAATTTATTTGCCGATCTCGATAAACTCTCTACCCGTATCCTCAACGCAGTTGCCACATCTACCAATGTTCAGCCAAATTTAATTGATGATGTAAAAACCTTCAATCGCAAAATTCAGGGCATACGCAAAGACAAAAAAATTGCTATCCCAAACCCCGAAGACCACAAACAAATCTCTGCTTCACAACAATCCTTCACTCAAAAAACAGAAAACTTTTCTAAACTAATCGCTTTGGTTGCAACCATCCCAACCTACACACCCAACGAAACCGAACTTCAGGTAGCATCCCTTAACACTTATAGCACACAATTAAAAAATGCTAACACAGCAGTTATTGCAGCAACCACACCCATGCTTGTAGCAATGGAAGCCCGTAACACCGTCCTTTATGCCCCAACCACAGGCCTTGTAGACTTATCTTTGGCAGTAAAAAAATATGTAAAGTCAGTTAAAACCATCACCCTTTCCGAGTACCGCGAAATATCAGGACTCATTTTCACCCGCCCCAAAAAGAAAAATTAAATTGTTTATTATCTGTTTTCTGCTCTTTTATCTAATCTTTCATGCTTTGCCCCGACCTTCTGGTCGGGGCTTTTTTATTGCTTCCATTAATACAAAACCACTAAAATCCCTAAGGTTTATACTTACTTATAAAAACTTTACTAAAAGCATCAATAAATAACACAAATCCCCCTAAGGTTCATAAAGATATTTATTTGCAAACCCTTGCACACCTAATTTTTGCGTAGCAAAAAGCGTGCGCAAGCCTGACAAAATTGCGAGCCGGAGTAGGCCGTGAATGCAATATTGCGTAGAATTCTTGCAAAGAAGCTTGCTCGCTTTGCATAGAATTCAGCAATATTTCAGAGCGGGTAGAAGCGTTATTTTGTCTAGCCTTTTTGGTACTTTTTGTGGCAATGACAAAAAGTACAAGAATTTTATATAATGCTTCTTACCATTTTCAAGAGCGCGTGGAAGCATAGTTTTGCCTAGCCTTTTGGTTACTTTTGTGGCAATGACAATTGCTTTAGCATTCATGAATACAACAATATGAAATTATTACATGAATAAAAGTAAAAAACATTTCTGCGCAGCAGAAAACCAGTAGTTCTGTCTTCCGCAAATGCAGTTTTCCCTGTATCGTCCTGAAATTAGTTTACACTTTTTGATTAAAAATCCTGCGACAAGTTTACACTAAGTTTTTAATCCTAACACAAATTTACATTTTTTATTAAATTCTAAATTAATTTTTAATTT
>Ga0172368_10001190_pt1 | contig 36336 bp, 27 predicted proteins | sample Lak11m_FD_114540 | JGI IMG/M metagenome (GOLD analysis project Ga0172368, IMG submission 114540) | Freshwater microbial communities from Kabuno Bay, South-Kivu, Congo - kab_022012_11m | ecosystem: Environmental > Aquatic > Freshwater > Lake | place: Democratic Republic of the Congo: South-Kivu... | reverse complement strand
GGGCTTTTTCGGGGGAGGGTCGGGGAGGGGGCCGCTCTTCTCCTCTGCTGCACCGCCCTCCTCTCCCTTCCCGCCCTCGCGCACACGGAGATCCCCTCCGACCGGATGGTCCTGCAGTTCCGCCCCGACGCGACCGAAATATTCTACGAAGCGGCATTTCCTTCCGGCCCGGACGCAGCCCGCTGGCGTCTGCGTTTCGACGCCGACCACGACGGGCACCTGTCGGAACACGAGTACGATCTCATGGCCGAAGGGCTCGGGGCGGCAATCCGCGGGCACCTGACGCTCAGGCTGGAGGGAGGCGAGCTGCCCCTGAAAGTGCTGGACGCGCGCGTCACCGCGACTTCGGGCGCCGCGATCGACGGACGCTTTGCAGCAGCGGTGCTGTTTGGCACGCGCGAGCTGCCGCCCGGCCTGCGCAAGGTCGAGCTGACGGTGGACCCTGTCGCGGATCGCTCGCGCCCGGCGCTCGTGCGCGTGGAGACCGAGAACGCGCGCGTGCAGTCGATCGCCGGGGGCGGCGGGGGCAGCGATGCGTCGGGCGTGCCCGTGGTGCTGCTGCGCCGGGGCGAGCGCTGCACGCTGCTCGTCGACGTGGCGACGCCGCCCCGGAAGACGCAGGCTCCGACGCTCCCGGCGGACGCACCGCGCAAGGCGCGAAAAGGGGCCCGCTGATGGTGCTCGCGGGACAGTATCTGGAGCGTCCGGCGGTCGTCCGCAGACCGGTGCCGGGAGGGTTCCTGACGCTGGAAGGCCTGTTCCACCGCGGAACGGAATCGCCCGCGGTGCTCGTGTGCGCGCCGCACCCGCGCATGGGCGGCTCGATGGACAGCCCGGTCGTGGCGGAGCTGGCATGGGCCGTGACGCGGCGCGGACATGCGTCGCTGCGCTTCAACTACCAGGGCGTCGGGGCGTCGCAGGGAGCAATCGCCGTCGCATTACCGGAGGGCAGCGGAGCTGCGTATCTCACCGCGCTCGGGAGCGAGCTGGCGGACGCCTCGGCCGCGCTGGAGCACCTGCGGGAGACGGCGAAGGGCGCGGCGACGGCGATCGTCGGCTACTCCTTCGGTGCGGCGATCGCACTGGGGCTTGCGCAGAAGACGCCTGAAATCGGGCGAATCGTGCTCGTGGCGCCTCCCACCGGCCTCTTCGACTTCTCGCCCGCGGCCGCTCTGGCGCGGCCGACGCTCGTCGTGTACGGGGCGGACGATTCCCTCGTCGAGCCTGCGGCGCTCGCCCCGCTGGCGTCGACCGGGGTGCGGATCGAGGCGGTTCCGGGCTCGGATCACGTCTTCTCGCGCGGGCTCACGGAGCTGGGGCGGCGCGTGGCGGAGTGGATGGGGGAGTCCTGACGGCCGCGCGGGGGGCGCGCGGGAGCGTCCGATCGACGGGTGCAGGTGGAATCCGCATCGCCGCGGGCGAGGACGATCCCGCAAAGGCAACGGAGGAGACCGTTTCAATCCGCCTGCTGCGGCGTCTTCCCGGCCTTCTCCATGACCCGGTAGTAGAGATAGTTGGCGACCTCCGAGGGCTTCGTTCCGGCGCCGAACCCGGCGTCGAAGCCCAGCTCCAGCGCGAGCCGGTGGTCGATGCGCGGACCTCCGAACACCAGCAGGAGCCTGCCGCGCAGGCCCGCGGCCTCCACGGCCTGCACGAGCGCCCGCGCGTTCTCCTTGTGGATGTCGCGCTGCGTCACGATCTGCGACACGAGCACCGCGTCCGCTTCCAGCTCGGCCGCCTTCGCCACGAGGGCAGGAGGCTCCACCTGTGCACCCAGGTTCACCGCACGGAACGACGGATACCGCTCCAGACCGTAGTCGCCCGCGTAGCCCTTCATGTTGAAGATCGCGTCGATTCCGGTCGTGTGCGCGTCGGAGCCGATGCACGCGCCGACGACGACGATGCGCCGGCCCAGGTCGCGCTTCACGATCGCGTTCAGCTCGTCGAAGCCGTGTTTCGGCGCCTGCACGACGGGCGCGTCCACCTTGTCGAAGTCCAGCGCGAAGTCGCCGCGTCCGTACGCCACGAACGTGGAGAAGCCGCGGCCGGCGGCCTCCATGCTCGCCACGTGCACGCTGCGGAATCCCATCGACTTCACGATCTGGACGGCGGCCTCCTTGGCGCGCGGGCCGGCGGACACGGGGAGCGTGAACGCGAGCTGCACTAGGCCGTCGTCGCGGCGGTCGCCGTAGGGGCGGATGATCTGCACGTCAGCCCTCCGCCTCGAGCAGCTCGAGGAACGGGTTGAAGTAGTCCGGCGCGCGCTCGACGACGCCGGAAAGGCCCTTGCCCCCCGTCTCCGTGCGCGCCACGTCGCCGAAGCGCGCGCGCCCGATGGCCGCCACCATCCCGTCGCGCGCCGTCTCCTCCAGCAGCGCCAGCGCCTTGTCGAACACCTCGCGCTGCCGTCCGGCCACGATGCCGTCCGGGCGGAACGAGATCTCGGACCCGAGATGGCGCGCGGCCTTGTGCACGTAACCCGCCGCCTTGATGGCCGCATGGCGGTCCTGCAGGAACGGCGTGTGCAGCGCCTCGGTCATCATGCCCAGGAGCTGGATGTGCTGGCCCGTGGTCACCGCGACCAGGTGGCTCATGGCGTCGTAGACGTGCGCGAAGAAGATGTCGCCGTCCTTGTGCTTGGTGGGCGGCATGTACTTGATGGGCGAGCGCGGGTGCAGCTCGCGCACCATCATGGCCATGGCGAGCTCGCGCAGCAGCGTGTCCTCGCGCGCGGGGTCGATTTCGAACGAGTGGCCGAAACCGATTCGCTCCACCTTCATGCCGGCGCGCAGCGCGAACGCCTCGTTCACGAGCTGGCTCGCTATGACCGTGTGCGCCGCCTCGTCCGCGTCGGCGGTGGTGATGTAGTTGTCCTCGCCGGTGTTGATGACGATGTCCGCGAGCGCGCAGATCCGCCTCGAAAAATGCTGGTCGCAGAACGTGCGGCGCATGTTGATGTCGCGGAAGAGGATGCCGTACATGGCGTCGTTGAGCAGCATGTCGAGCCGCTCGGCCGCCGCCATGTAGGCGATTTCGGGCATGCACAGGCCGCTGGAGTAGTTGGTGAGGTGGACGTAGCGCCCGAGGCGCACGCTCGTCTCGTCCAGCGCCTCGCGCATCGCCCGGAAATTCTCCTGCGTCGCGAACGTGCCGCCGAAGCCCTCGGTGGTGAGCCCCAGCGGCACGTAGTCGAGCAGCGACTGCGCCGTCGACCGGATGACCGCGATGATGTCGGCGCCCTGCTCCGCGGCGGCGCGCGCCTGGTCGATGTCGTCGTGGATGTTGCCGGTGGCGACGATGACGTACCGCAGCGGCGAGCCTTCGAATGCGCCCGCCTTCAGGCTGCTCTTCAGCCTGTTTCTGCGCCGCACCTGCGCGCGCAGCTCGTCCACGGCGGCGCGGGCCTCGCGGCGCATCTCGTCGCGCAGTTCCGCGTCCTCGGAGGGGGAGAGCGCTGCTGCATTGCCCGGGTGCAGCAGGCGGTCCAGCACCGAGAGCAGATCGCCCTCGCCGGCCCGCAGCGCGCGCCCCAGCCACCACGCGGCGCCCCGTTTCAGCACGCCGGCCGCCTGCAGCCGGTCCACGATCAGGTTGACGAGCGGCGCCCCGCCGGAGCCGGCCCCTTCGATGCCGAACAGACGCAGCACCGTGCGCTCGATGGCGACGGTGGTGTGCCGGTCGATCGTCGCCTGGACGTCGTCGGCGATGCGGCCGGCGAGCTCGCGCGCCAGGGCCGCTTTGGATGCGTCGACGAAAAGCTGCGACATGGCCTCTCCGCGCGCCCGGCCGCGCCGAGCGGGACGAATCTACCAAGGATGAAGGATGAAAGATGAAGGGTGAAGCCAAGGATGAGACATGGAGGATGAAGCACCTCTCTCGGCGCGCAGCACCATCGCTTTCATCCTTCATCCGTCGCTTTTCATCCTTGAAAGAGGCGCCGGCCGGCCCCAGCTTGCTGGGCGATGCCGACGGGCACCTTCATTCTTCATCCTTCATCCTTCATCCTTGAGAAGGACGAGATCGCGCGCGGCCTGAACGCGCGCCCGCAGCCGTGGCTGCCGGCGAAATTCCTCTACGACGAGGCGGGCAGCGCCCTCTTCGACCTCATCTGCGACACACCGGAGTACTACCCGACGCGTACCGAACAAAGGCTGCTGGCCGAAGCGGCCGCCGACGTGGCGCGGCGCTGCGCCGCCGCGGAGCTCGTGGAGCTGGGAGCCGGCCACGCGCGCAAGACCGCGCCGCTGCTGGGCGCCATGGGGGCGGGCGGGCGTCCGCTGCGCTACGTGCCGGTCGACGTGAGCGAGCCCGCACTGCGCGCCGCGGCGGCCCGCGTGCGCGCGATCCATCCGGACGTTCGCATCGCGCCTGTCGTCGCGGACTTCGAGGGCGACACTGGCCTCGGCCCGGCGCCCGACGGCCGGCTCGTCGCCTTCCTGGGCGGAACCATCGGAAATTTCGAGCCGGACGAGGCCGCCGCGTTCCTTCGCCGCACGGCCGCTCTGGCCGGCCCGCAAGGGCGGGTGCTGCTGGGCGCCGACCTCGTGAAAGGGCGCGACCGGATCCACGCCGCATACAACGACCGCGCCGGCGTCACCGCGCGCTTCAACCTCAACACGCTCTCGCGCCTGCAGCGCGACTGGGAGGCGCGCCTCGACCCCGGTGCCTTCGTGCACGACGCGCACTGGGACGAGGACGAATCGCGCGTCGAGATGCACGTGCGCGCCGTGCGCGCCACGCGCGTGCGCATCCCCTCGCTGGGCGTGGACCTCGCCCTGGGGGTGGGCGCCTCCATCCGCACGGAGATCAGCCGCAAGTTCACGATGCCCGCGCTGCACCGCCTGTTCGCCTCTGCAGGCCTGGAGCCCGAGGCCGAGTACGTCGCGCAGCCGCCCTACGCCCTCGTACTGGCCCGGACGGTGCGGACGCCTTCATTATTCTAGCGCTGGAACAATGCGTGGTTGCGGCTCGCGAGCACGCCCGAGCGCGCCAGCAGCCGGTCCACGCGGGCGAACAGGGCCTCGACGCGCGCGCGCGCGGGAAGGCGCCCCGAGTTCTCGAGCCCCGCGACCTGGTCGGCGAGCTTGTGCAGCCGCTGGTGCGCCCGCAGGATGTCGCATCCCATGCGGGTCCCGTGCCGGGTGAACACCAGTCCGCTCTCGTACAGGCGCAGGAACGCCTCCCGGTTGCGCTCGAGCCCGTCGCGGATGCGCCGGGCGTAGCGGCGCAGCAGCACCCGGCCGCGGGCGGCGGCGAGGTCGACGACTGCGGCGCCCGGACAGGGGCGGCTTTCGGACGGGGGCGGCTTCGGCTTCGCGCGGGAAGGCATGGAGCGGCTCGCGTCGCACGGGGAAGGGGCCGATGGTCGCGGCCCGGTGGCACCTCGTCGATGGCTGCGAGAGTGTAAGCACCGGTCCGCACGCAGGTCAACGCACGCCGCGCCGCACCGATCGGCGCCGCTTTTTCGCGCGGCCTCCGCGTCCGCGCGTGCTATTCTGTCCGACTTCGCACCCGCCCGCGGGGGCCGTCGTGTTCCGCAGGATCCTCATCGCGAACCGAGGCGAGATCGCCTGCCGCATCGCGCGCACGTGCCGCGCGCTGGGCGTGTACACCGTGGCCGTGTTCAGCGACGCCGACCGCGACGCGCCCCACGTGCGCCTGTGCGACGAGGCGGTGCGCCTGGGCGGGCCCGCCCCCGCCGACAGCTATCTGCGCGCCGACCTCGTGCTCGCCGCCGCGCGCGACCGGGGCGCCGAGGCCATCCACCCGGGCTACGGCTTCCTGTCCGAGCGGGCGTCCTTCGCCGAGGCCTGCGCGCTCGCGGGCATCGTCTTCGTGGGGCCTTCGCCCGACGCCATCCGTCGCATGGGCGACAAGGCCGCGGCGCGCCGCACCGCGCGCGAGGCCGGCGTGCCCGTCATCCCCGGATCCGACGGCACGTTGCGCGACGACGCCGACTCGCGCGTGCAGGCGGCCTCCGTCGGCTATCCCGTCATGGTCAAGGCGAGCGCGGGCGGGGGCGGCATCGGGATGCAGATCGCGCGCGACGAGGCCGAGCTGGCGCGCGCGCTGCGCACCTGCTCCGACCGCGCGAAGGCCGCGTTCGGCGACGGCGCCGTGTACCTGGAGAAGCTCTTCGAGGCGCCGCGCCACGTCGAGGTCCAGGTCTTCGGCGACGGGGCGCGCGTCTTCCACCTCTTCGAGCGCGAATGCTCGCTGCAGCGCCGCCACCAGAAAGTCCTGGAGGAGACTCCGAGTCCGCTCGTGCTGGCCGACGCCTCGCTCGGGCCGCGCCTGTACGACTCCGCGGTGCGCACGGCCGAGGCGGTTTCGTACACGGGCGCGGGCACGGTGGAGCTGCTCGTGGCGGACGGCGCCGTGCACTTCCTGGAGATGAACACGCGCCTCCAGGTGGAGCACCCGGTGACCGAGCTGACCACGGGGCTCGACCTCGTGGCGATGCAGTTGCGCGCCGCGTCGGGCGACCCCGTCGGCGTCGGGGATGTAGGCCGCCAGGGGCACGCCATCGAGCTGCGGATCTACGCGGAGGACCCCGCGAAAGGCTACGCGCCCTCGCCGGGCACGCTGACGACGTTCGACATCGACATGGAGGGCGTGCGTCTGGACGCGGGTTACGAGGCGGGGGGCGCGGTCACGCCGTACTACGATCCGCTGATAGGCAAGCTGTGCGTGTACGACCGCACGCGCGAGGCGTGCGTCGACCGGGCGCTGGCGGCGCTGGATCGGCTGCACCTGGCCGGCACCAAGCCCAACGGTCAGCCGATGGCGTTCAACACCGGGCTGCACCGGCGCATCCTTCAGAGCGCCGATTTCCGCGCCGGCCGCGTCGACACCGGGTTCCTGGCCCGCCTGAAGTGAGGATGCGATGCCCACCGAAGTGCCCGCCCACATCACCGGCACGGTCTGGAGAATCGAGAAGAAACAAGGGGATAGCGTTTCGCCCGGCGACGTGCTGGTGATTCTGGAGTCGATGAAGATGGAGATGCCGGTAGAGTCGCCCTCCGGGGGCGCGGTGCTGGAAGTGCGCTGCGCCGAGGGCCAGCCGGTGAACGAGGGCGACGTGCTCGCGGTGATCGGCTGACCGTGGCGCTGCTCGTCTCCGATCGGGAGGCTCCGTCCGGCGGCATCGTGCGCACGCTGACGCTTTCGCGCCCGGACCGCCGCAACGCCCTGGACCCGCCGACGCTCGACGCGCTGCGTGCCGCGCTGGACGCGGCCGTTCGCGACGGCGTGCGCGTGCTGGTCGTCACGGGCGACGGGGCGGCGTTCTGCTCCGGCTACGACCTCGGGCTGGGCGATCTCGCACCGGCCGGCGACGCACTGCCCGACGAGACGGTATTGCGCACCATGGCGGCGGTGCGCGACGTGCCCCTGCCGACGGTCGCGCGCGTGAACGGAGCCGCCTACGGGGCGGGGTTCGAGCTGGCGATCAGTTGCGACCTCCGTGTCGCTGCGGCGGACGCGGTGCTGTGCCTGCCGCCGGCGCGGCTGGGCATCGCCTACGCGCCCGGAGGCCTCGCGAGGCTCGCGTCGCTGGTCGGGACGGCGGTGGCGCGTCGCCTCGTGTTCACGGCCGAGCCCGTGCCGGCCGAGCGGGCCCGGACCCTGGGACTGGTGGACGACGTGGTCGAAAAGGACAAGCTGGATGACGCGGTGCGTCAACTGGCCGACGGCATGGCAGGCGCGGCGCCGATGGCCGTCCGGGCGATGAAGCGGACACTGAATGCCCTGGAGGCGCGGCTGTCGGACGCCGATCGGGAAGCGGCCGACGCGGACCGGCGGTCGTGCTACGCGTCGGAGGACGTGGCCGAGGGGCTCGCGGCGTTCGCGCAGCGGCGCGCGCCGAAATTCCGGGGCCGGTGAAGGCGTCTACGGGAAGGCCCCGCGCGGGCCGGGAGACACCATGAACCTCGCGACGGCCTTCGTCCTCCTGCTGGCGGCCGCTCCGTCGGCGAAGCCGGCCGACGACCACCGTCCGACCGTCCTCGTCCACGGCGTCGAGGCGCCGGCGCTCCCGCCCGACGCCCAGCGCGAGCTGAACGCCGTCCTCGTGTCGTCGGTCGAAAAGCTGAGTCGTTTCAAGGTGTTCCGCGCGAAGAACGCGGCGCTCCCCGAGCCCGGCCGCAAGCCGTCGAAGCCGGGGGAGCCGTGCGAGACGACGGCGCCGTGTCTGGAGGACTCGGCGGTCGCCGAGGTCGACAAGTCCGTGTTCGCGTCGGCGGGGCAGGTGGGCGCCGGGTGGATTCTGAAGGTGCGCGTCATGGACGAGAAGACCCTGAAGCTCGACGCGAAGCTCTCGGTGGAAGTCGCCTCGCCGGCGGGTCTGGCCGCGGCGCTGCGCGAGGCGGTGACGAAGGTGTTTGCGACGCCGGCGCCTGCGAAGCCCTGACGCGGAACCAGCGGCCGGGACGAGTCGGAGCGGCGGCCCTTGGCCGCACGTCGGATCGGCGGCCTCGGGCCGCACGAGGCGCGGCGGCCTGCGGCCGCTCGCGGGCGGCTGCACGCAATCGACTCGCGGCTCCCGCAATCCGGCCGCAGGCCGGGGGCCCGGCGTGCGGCCACAGGCCGCCGCCCCGACGTGCGGCCCCAGGCCGCCGCTCCGACTGTCCGCACCCTTTCGGCGAGGGTCCAACGATGGGCCGAAAAAGACCGGGCGCCGCTCCCCTCGCGGAGCGGCGCCCGGGCGGGCGGGAAGAAGGGCAAGAAACCCCGGCCGCGGAACAGCCTGTGTCGACGCGCTAGTTGATGTTCACCCGGCTCGCCTTGATGTTGAGCGACGGCCCCGCCTGGTAGTTGGAGGCCTGCCCGCTCTTGACGTCCAGCGTCTTGCCGACGTCGATCTTGGCGGTCTCCTTGACCTTCACCTCGAAGTCCTTGCAGTCGATCTTCACCTTGCCGGCGGCCAGGATGTGAACGTCGCCCTCGAGGGCTTCGAGCTTCCAGAGCTTCGCCTTGACATCCCAGGTCACCGTGCGTTTTCCGCTCTTGTCCGCGATGATGATCTTCTCCTCGCCCTTGGTGTCCACGAGCGTCACCTTGTGGCCCGAGCGCGAGCGGATCTGGCGGATGTCGTCCTTGGGGTGGGGCGCCTCGGGGGGCGGCTTGTCCTTGCCGCTCCACAGGCACCCGATGACGTACGGGCGCGAGCTCTCGCCGCGTTCGAACGCCACCAGAACCTCGTCCTGGATCTCGGGAATCCAGTAGAAGCCGCGCTCCGGGCCCGCGATGAGCGACGCCACGCGGATCCAGTCCGACTCGGGGTTGTTGGGCAGGCGCGGGAACATCACCTTCACCCGCCCCAGCTTCTCCTTGTCGTTGTTGTTCGTGACGATGGCCACCTCCACCCCGTACATCTTCGCGGAGGCGGAGGGCGTCCCGTCGTCCTGGTACTGCTGGATCATCCGGTAGAGGTTGGCCATCCTGCGACTCCTGCCGCGGGCACCGGGCCCCGCGGCACAACTCCTGATATTAGAGCATCGGCGGGATCGTCAGCACGGTGCCGGGCGCCACGTCGGCCGGGTCGTAGATGCCGTTGGCGTCCGCGATGCGCCGCCACTCCTTCGGGTCGTCGTACTCCTCGCCGGCGATGAGCGACAGCGTCTCGCCCTGCTTGACCGTGCGGCGCTTGGTGTGGTCGGGGCTGTTGCGCGGCTTGGCCTTCAACTGGTCCTTGGCCGGGTGGTACTCCTTGAAGCTCACGTTGAGCGTGGCGCGCACGGGCATGCCGGTGTTGGTGAACATGGTGAAGCGCTGCGTCACCTCTTCCAGGATGCCCTCGAACTTGAACCCGCCCCACGAGAAGAGCACCCTCGGGGGCCGGTGCAGGTCCGCGTCCACCGCGGCCAGCGCCAGCACCTTGTCGGTGTGCTCGCGAACGTCCTTTCGCTTCTCGTACGTGTCGAAGAACAGCTCCATCGACAGCGTCATCGAGTTGCCGCTGGTGAACTCGATCTCGGGCGCGTCGAGCCCTGGGCTCTTGTGCGGCTCCCACTGGGTGCTCTTGCGCACCGTGTATTCCTTGGGGTTGAACAGCACCTCGATCTTGCTGTTCTTGTCCAGGTTCAGAAGCGTCGCCTTCTCGAGACCCATGGGTCACTCCCTCGCGAACTCTGCGCCGCCGGCGCCCGCCGGCGCCGCGGCCGAACGCTAACCGCCGAAGCGCTCCCGATCCGACTGGAGGCGCCGCTTGAGCCGATGGTAGACGCGCTGCGCCAGCGAGTCGACCGTTCCCTGCAGCGACAGCGCGTCGCTCTTGGCCGAGCCGCGCGCCGGCGCGTCCTTGCCCTTCGCCTTGGGGTGCGCCCGCTCGCCGCCCGTCACCATCTCCTCGAGCGACGGCGCCTTGGGCGCCACGGCGGACACGACCGTCATGTCGAGCGACGTGCCCGGCTTGGCGCGGCGCATCGTCGAGGCGGCCTGCGGACCGACCACCGCCGACTCGCCGCCCGGCCCCACGGCCACGAACGCCGTCTCGCCTTCGCGCGGAGCCGCCGCCGTCCCGGGCTCCACGAGAGCGCCCGACGGCCCGCCGCCGTACGTTCCTTCCGTTCCGCCCTTCGCCAGCGCCGCCGCGGACGACTTCACCCGCGCCATCCGCGCCGTGGCCGCCGCGCCCGGGGCTCCCGCGGTTGCCGCTGCAGCCGCCGTGATCGCCGCGCTCTGCCCGGCGCCCGCCTTTGCGCCAGCCGGAGCCGCACCTGCCGCGCCGGTCGGCACCGACGACGCTTCCGTCGAGGCCTCGGCCACCACGACTTCGGGCGTTCCCGTCGCGCCGGTCGAAAGCGTGGCAAACCGTCCACTGTCCGACACTGCCCCGGCCCACCATCGGGCAACGGCCGGCCAGCGGAACTTCAGGTAGCCGCGCGGCGAAATCGTGCCGAACTGGCGTGCGAACGGCCGGGCACGCATCTCGGCGGTCAGCACCGACGGCCAATCCGAGCGCTCGGACGGTTCCGCCGCGGCGTCCCCGCCCTTCGTCCCGCGCCGCCCCGCATCCGCGGGCTCGGCCTGCGTGTCCGACGCACCTGCGGCGGACGGCCGGTCCGTCTTCGCGGAACCTGCCGGTGCGGCCGTGGCATCTCGTGCCGCCGCGGTTGCAGACGTCCCGGATCCCGACGCCCTGGAGAATGTCGACGGCGATGCGTCGCCGGCCTCGGCCGGCGGTGCGGTCACAAACGCCGCATCGCCGACGTCGGATTCGTATCCGCCCGCGAGGGCGCGCTCGGCCGAAACACGCGGAAGAGCAGCCTTGGCGGGCGCAGACGCAGTGCCCGCCGTCCCGGCGGCGACTTGCGACGTCGTCTCAGGAGACGGCGCGACGACCTCCGATGCCGGAGCGCCCGAAATCGCCGCACCCGCCGCGACGACCGCCCCCGTTCCGCTGCGCGGCGAGAGGCCGCCGGCCGGAGCCGATCCGGCCCCGGGTGCCGTCGAGCGCGACACAAGAGCGGACGCGATGGCCGCGGCCGCCGAAGGCTTCGCCGTGTCGCGGAGTGCCTGCGGTGCCGTGGACGCCGCACGAACGCCGGCGCGCGGCGCTTCGGCGGAGAGCTTCGGCATCAGTGCCGACGTCGCAGTGCCCGGTGCCGCCGCCCGACCGGCCGGCACGGTGCCCGGCGTCTGCTCGGACATCTGCATCCAGAGCGGCACCGGGATCACGATCTCCTGCGAATCGAGGTCGAATCCGTCCTCCGGCTCGGCGCCGGAAGCGACGGGCGGCTCGCGCCGCGCGTTCACGTCCTGCAGCACGAAGGGATTCAGCCGGATGGAAACGCCCTGCTCCCGCCCGTCGGCGCCCAGATAGCGGCCCCGCACGAGCCGCGACGAGGCATCGGTCCCTGCGGCAGGCGGCTCGACCGTGGCGCCCGGAAGCGGCGCGCCGTCCAGCGTGCGCGCGGGCGTCCCTGCCAGCTCGACGATGCCCGGCACGGGCTCGGCGGGCTCCGCCTCGGGCGTCACGCCGCTCACGAGGCTCGGAGGCGGGCGTGCGCTCAACTCGTCGCCCAGCATCCAGTCGCCCGCGCCGTTGCGGGGCTGGAACGCCACGAAGATCGACGGGAAACGCTCGGGCGTCTGCCGGCGGGGGCGCTCGGTCGGACGCACCGACCAGTCCATCCGTGCGGCCAGCCGTCCCGGGAGAGAGCGGGCCCGGACCTCTTCGGCCCGCGCCAGCACCCACTGCACCGAACCGGGCTCCGCGTTCAGCCCTTCGAAGCCGACCTCGCGCGCAAGCTCGGGCTCCTCGACCCAGGCGCCCTCGGGCGACTCCGGATATGCGCCCGCGGGACGGGGCTCGCCCGGCAGCCATCGCAGCGAAGCGGCGGCGACGGGGGCCAGCGCGGCGACTCCGACGCCCGCGGCCACGGCCGGGGCGAACGGTGCGCGCGTGCCGATGGACTCCGCGGCCGGCACCAGCGGCGTGACGGCCGGCTCGGACGCGATTCCCGCGTGAAGCTCGGACGGGAAGTACGAAGTCCTCGGCTCGCCGGCCGGCACGGTCGCGAGCGGAGGGATGCCCGCCCGCTGCTCGGACGGGAAGTACGACGTCCTGCGCTCGCCGGCCGGAACGGTCGCGGGCGGAGGGAGGCCGGCCCGCTGCTCGGACGGGAAGTACGACGTTCTGCGCTCGCCGCCCGGAACGGTCGCGGGCGGAGGGAGGCCGGCCCGCTGCTCGGACGGGAAATAGGAGGTCTTCGACGGACCCGCGGGCGCGACGGTTTCGGCCTCGGGTGCCGCGATCGCCGTACGCGTGGGAAGCGTCGCTCCCAGCGCCGCCGGAGCGGCCGCCGCCACGACGCCGGCCGTCGCAACCGGCAGGCCCGGGATGCCTGCCCCGAGCGCAGTCGAGAGGCCTGTCCCGGGCGCAGCCGAGGGGCCGATCCGTCCGAAATCGGGAGCAAATCCAGAGGGTTGCGCGATCCCCGGGAGAGCGGGGTGCGCGTTCCCCGGGAGAGCGGAGCGTTGCACGATCCCCGGGAGGGCGGATTCGCGGGCGACGCCCGGCCCGTCGGGCACGGCCTGCGCGGCCATGCCGATGGACGGCGCCGCACCGGCCGCGGCGAACGGAACGGCCGATGCCGCGGCAGCGGGACGCACGGACGCGCCGCGCACGGGCTGAAGCGCGGCGGCAACGCCCGTCATGCGCGCAGGCCTCGGGGTGCGCGTGGACCAGCAGATGTTCTCGGCGCGGGCGACGATCGAATACGACGGCTCGGCCTGCGCCCGGCGCCCCGCCCGTTCGATCGACGACGCGGGAGTCGGAGAGCCGCTGACGCGGTGGGCCAGCAGACCGTCGAGCCGCTCGGCGAGTTCCGGACCGACCGAGACGCCGGCGTCGGAGCGGAACGGCATCGCCAGCAGCAGCGAAGTCGTCTCGGGCGCACGGTCGGCGAGCGTCGCCGGCAGCGCGCTGCGGCTGCGCGCGACCTCGACCTCCAGACCTCGGATGGCCGGTCGCGCCGCGGTCCCGCGCGTGATCGCGGGCGCTGCTTCGGGCGCCTCGTCGGCGAGCACCGTGACCGCGGGCACGCGGTAGCCGGCGCTCTGCGCGGTGCGCTCGATGCCCGTGAAGAGAGCCCGCAGCGTTGTCGCCGGCATCGCGTCGGCGGTCGTCAGCGGACGGCGGCGGGCGCTCGTCATCGCCCGGCTGAACTCGGGACGAACGGCGGCGCCTTCGTCCGACTGGCCTTGCCCGAGCCCGGTCGTTCGACTGCGCACGGTGCCGGCCTGCGTGCCTGCGATCGACGACCGTGCGACGGACGAGCGGTTCTGCGACGCCTGCGCGGCTGCGTACGCGATGCGGACCTGCGGCGGCAGCACGGCGGCCACTACCTTCGGATCCAGTTCGCCTGCGATCTCCCGGCGCGCGCGGATGCGCGCCGGCTCGGAACCCGCCAGCGCCAGCTCGGCCCATGCGGGCGCGTGCGGCACGACAGCCACCGTCGCGCGACCCTGCTCGACGCCTCGAGTGCGCTCGGGAGGAGTCTCTCGAGTGCGCCCGGGATGACCGGACGCGACGACCGTCGACGCGACCGAGGCGACGGGCACGATCCCTCGACTGCGCTCGGGATGAGCGGCCGCGAAGCCCGTCGTTCGCACGGTGCCGGAGGCGGGGACGATTCCCTCGACCTCTGCGGTCTCGATCGCCTCGGGAGCGGAAATCGCAGCAAATTCGCCTGCTTGCGCGGGTTCGAGCCGCAGCTCGGCGCGCGCCGGCGCACCCGGTCCGCTCACGACCATCGGACGCCCGGCTGCGGCCGAAGCCGCCATCGCCTGTCGGAACGTGCTCGTGCGCACCGGAACGGCCGAAGCCGTCGTCGCGGTCGCTCCGGGGCGGATCCAGAACCCGTCCTCGGTCGCGCGCTCGTCCAGCAGCGCGGCCAGCCAGCGCGGCTGCGCACCGCCGCTCAGACGCTCGGCGTTCCGCGCGATGACGCCCGACTCGACGGGCTGCGCCGCCGGCCGGTGTACCAGCGCCGTGACGCCGCCGACCCGCACTGCCACCGTCTCGCGCCCGACATTCGCCGCGGCGATTTCCGATCGCCCGGCATCGACGGACGACGGCATCGCCTGCGCGGCGCCCGGGGTGCCGCGCGACAGAACGGCCGCGAGCTGTTCCCATCGCCGGGCCGCGCTGCCGGTTTCGGCCCGCGCGAGCGCGCGTTCGACGACGACCACCTCGGGAGGCGTGCGGCCGGCCGCCGCCCGGGCCACCTGCACGGCCGGGGCGAGCTGGCGCGCCTGTGCCGGCGCGGGCGCCGCCTGCGGGCGGGGACGCTCGGTCGGGGAGAACGGCGCCAGGCGCGAACGCGCCATCGCGACGCGCGCCAGCGGTTCGGAGCGGACGGGAGCCGAACGCAGCGCTTCCGCAACGAGCTTCGGATCGACCGACGACACGGTGCCCGAGCGGCCCACGAAATAGGCGCGCTCGCCGGCCGGCTTGAACGCCGCGCCGGGCGAAACGTGCCGCGAGGACGGCAGCGTCGCGCTGCGCAGCGCCGCCGCCAGGCGCTCGGTCTTCTCCACCACCATCGTGCCCGCGTTGCTCACGAGCACGACCTCGTCCTCGTCCTCCAGAACGACGTACTCGAACTCGCCCAGGTCGAAGCGCAGGACCGTCTCGCCCGCCGCCGCCTGCACCCACCCCAGCTCGCGCTCCAGCGCCTCCGCCGAGTGCTCGACCTCGAAGAAACGCTCCACCCACGCCAGCGGCTCGAAGCGGTCGGCGCCGAAGCCGTGCCGGTTCTCCAGGTCGCCCGCGAACGCGTCGGCCGAGAGCTGCGCCGCGCCGCGGCGCGGGAAGTCCAAGTGGCGCGAGAATACGGAACCCAGGTCGGGCGCTTCCATCGTTGCCTCCGGCCGCCGCGGGGGCGGACGGACGGGACCGGCACGGAGCCGGCCCTGGCGCTACTTCTTCTCCAGACGCTCCGGCGCGATCTCCAGCACCTCGACCGTGACCTCGGCGCCGCGACCGTCCAGCTCCGGGCCCTCCCAGCGCACCGGCCAGGCGTCGTGGAAGTTCCAGCGCGTCACTTCGGAGCCGTCGTCGTCGCACACCACGATGGAGCCCGAGCGGCGCTTGACCGGCCCGGAGGTGTGCACGATTTCGTCGCGCCACTTCCACAGGGCGTCGTTGGCCACCCAGCCCTTGCGCAGCGTGATGTTGCCGGTCTTGGTCGGCCCGATGAGCTTGCGGGTCTGGGTGTTGTCGCCGCCCTCGGCGTACTCGAGGATCTCGGTTTCCACCTTGAGGCCCGAGCAGGCGCGGAAGGCCCCTGCGGTGACGCCGTCGATCTCCACGCGGAAGTGGAACTGGCCGACGGGATCGTTCTTGCGGCGACCGGCTGCCATCGTGGGCACTCCTCGGAACGGACTTGCGGGCTGCCGCAAAGACGGTCGCTCCGATCCGCTCCCTCTGCCTGGCGCGCCGGGACCGTCCCGCGCGCGGTGCTGAATCGACAGGAGTGTAGCACACTTCCAGCCCCTCCGGCCATGCGAAACGCCCCGGCGCCTCGGGGGGAGGTGGGGGTGGCGGTTTCTTCAATCGTTTCGCGGGGATGCGCGATCCGGGGTCGCCGAAAAACGCGGATCGGAGAACGACGTTCTCGGTCGGGGCGGGGTCGCCGGAAGGGGGCGCCCCGGGGGCGGATGTGGGGAATCGGGGGATATGCTGCCGCGAGGCGAGGCGCGGCAGAGCCGGCGACGGCCACGACGATGGCGAGGGCGACGGCCACGACGACGGCGACGGCGGCGATCGCGACGGCCATGACGATGGCGACCGGACGGGCGCAAGCGCCGGACGGGCGCGCCCATCCTACCCGTGGACGGCGACCACGTCGGTCACGAGGGGGCCCTTTCCGGTGCCGGCTCCGTCTTTTCCGGCGACGCCTCCCGCGTCCACTGGTGGATGCGCAGCACGATGAACTCCGCCGGCTTCACCGGCGCCACCCCCACCTCCACCACCAACTCGCCCCGGTCGCGCCCCTCCGGAGGATTCGTCTCCTCGTCGCACTTCACGTAGAAGGCGTCCTCCGGCTTCTCGCCCACCAGCGCCCCGCGCTTCCACTGCTCGTGCAGGAACGCGTCGATGGACCGCCGCAGCACCTTCCACAGCTCGTCCGAATTCGGCTCGAACACCACCCACTGCGAATACAGCTCGATGCTGCGTCGCAGCATGATGAAGAGCCGCCGCACGTTCACGTGCGTGAAGTTGCGGTCGCTCGAGAGCGTGCGCCCGCCCCAGACGCGCAGCCCACGCGCCGGAAACGCGTGGATGCCGTTCACCCGGTTGTCGAACAGGTAGTCGCGCTCGCGCTTGTGCACGAAGCGGCTCACGTCCACCACGCCCTCCAGCACCAGGTTGGCCGGTGCGCGGTGTACGCCGTTCTCCGCGTCGCAGCGGGCCACGAGCCCCGCCACGTGGCCCGACGGCGGCACGGGCTCGCCCGCCTGCTCGCCCACGCGCATGACCACCCAGGGGTAGTAGAGCGCCGCGTACGACGAGTCGAAGCGCTTGCGCCAGTCGACCACGCCGTCCAGGTCCAGGTCGGGCGGCGGGTCCAGCAGCGCGAAGCGGTCCTTCATGCGTTCGCAGTGGTCCACCATGGCGCGCTGCACCGCGGCAATGGACTCGGGGGAATCGAAACCCAGTTCGCGGCCCGCGCACGCCATCAGGTCCGGGGCGGCCACGAGGTCGCAGTCCTCGACGCGCTCCAGCAGGCGCAGACCCCGCGGCATGGGCCCTTTCGCGCCCACGAAGTCGTCCGGGGCGACCGAGCGCCCGTCGGCCGGCGCCACGTTGACGATGTAGGCCTCCTGGCCCCCGTTCTCGAAGAAGCCCCGCACCGCCAGCGTCGTGAAGCCGCCGTCGTTGCCGAAGAGCCTCGTGAACCGGTCGAAGGAGTCCACCTTGACCGGCACCTGGCTCTCGCCCGAGGCGGTGCGCCCGAGGAACGCGCACACGCCCATGCGGACTTCGCTCAGGGGACGGTAGCGCTCCCCCGCGGTCTCGATGTGGACGCCCGGCGTGCGGTACAGGCCCATTCCGGCTCTCGGCTTTCGACTATCGGCTTTCGGGAAGACAGGACTTCCCGAGCCGCGTCAGCGGCGCTTCGACGCCTCGTTGATCTTCTTGTTGATCTCCGAGACTTCCTTGATCCACATGTGCCGCTCCTTGTGCTCCATGACGAGGATCTCGTCGAGCGGCCAGTGCAGATGGTATGCGAGGTAGGCCACCTCCCCGGACAGCTTGTCCAGGGGGTAGCTTACGATTCCCCCACGGTCGTCGCCCCCGTGCCGATGTCGACCTGGAACTCCTGCCCGCACGAGGGGCACTTGGCCTGCACGTTCGCGGTGCCGGTCTCGTTGATCTGACGATAGAACTCCTGGAGATAGGATAGGTCGGCGCTGAAGAGGCTCTCGACGACGCCGGGGTTGATCTCGCTGTCCTTGAGCTCGCCCAGGCGCGTGATGACGCGCGAGAGCAGGATGATGACCAGGTAGGCGCGGTTGTTCTTCACCCGGAAGTCCTGCAGCGGCACGATTTCGTCCTTGGCCGTGGCCAGGCGCATCGTGCCCTTGCGGTGCAGGTTGCCGTCGCCGTCCACGTAGCCTTTGGGCAGGGTGAACTCGAACTCCGTCTTGAACGCCATGCGAACACCTCGCGGCCCGGTTCGTGCCGGGCGAAGGGACGGCCGCCGCGCGCCGACCCGGTCGCGGCGAGCCCTCGAACCGTGCCCGCCCGGGAACCGGCGGCCGGGAAACGCCCGGCATCTTAGCCCGGAGCCCGCGGCGCGTCACATGCGAAATGTCGGAGGGGCGGAAAGGGCGTCCGGCAACCTCGACGGTTTCGAACCGGCGACGGCAACGGCGACGGCGATGGCAACGGGCACGGGCACGGGCACGGGCACGGGCACGGGAGCAACCGCCCCGCTCGGGCTACGGGGCGACCTGGGCGGGCGCCTCGGCCCCGGGCGGCGTGCCCGCCGCCGACGGCTTGCGATCCGCCAGCGCCGGGCCCCGCCGGTGGATCACCAGCGTGCGCTGGCTCGCGAAATCCTCGTCCTCCCGCGCTACCACCAGCACCATGTTGTTGCCCGGCTTGAGCGGAAACTCCACGGAAAACGGGATCTTCGGGGCCCGCGTCACCCCCGGCTTCGCCTCGCCTTTCCCGTCCGAAGCCGTCCCCTCCACGCCCCGCGCCGTCTTGAAGAACACCTTCTCGTTGTCCACGAACACCCGCACGTCCATCAGCCCCGACGCGTCCGCCGCCGTCCCCGACAGCTTGAACTTGTCCTGGTCCGTCACCACCGGACCCCGCGTCGTGTCGATGCCCGAAAGCGACACGTCCGGCGGGTCGCGCTGCACCGCCGGCGCCAGACGCGGATCCGCCTTCTGCGGGCGCCTCTCCAGCGTCCCCGACGCCGCCGGCACGAAGCCCCAGCGCCCCTTCGTCCACTCCACCTTCACCCAGTCGCCCGCCGTCGCCCCCACCGGAAGCACCGTGCCCCGGCGCGCTTCCGCCAGCAGCGGCGCGCCCGCCAGCGGCGCCGCCAGCACCGACGCGTCCGACTCCACCTTCAGACTCCCCGACACCTCCTGATACGGCGGCGGCGCCGCCGCACCCGGCAGCACGATCTTCGCGCTCGAGAACTCCCACATGTCGCGGTCGCCTACTTCTATTTTCAGAGGTACGCCGCCCTTGTCGTCGAAGCCCGGCTTCACTTCCAGCGAGAGCGTTGCACTGCGCGACTCGCCCGGCTTGATCTCGCCCAGCACCGCGCGGCCCCGCTTCATGAAGATCTTGTCGTTGGCGGAGTTGCGCAGGCTCACGAACGTGCCCTTGGACGAGCGGCCAGCGCCCGTGTTGCGCACGTCGACCTGCACGTCCACGGTCTCGCCCGGCTGCGCCAGGCCATCCCTGTCCATCACCTGGTAGGTCCAGGCGAACGACGGGCGCGACACCTCGCCCACGTCCGCCGAAACCTTCTGCTCCTCCGGGGCGTTGCCGTTCGCCTCCGCGAACACGAGGGTCAGGTTCTCGCGCACGGCCGGCAGGAACTGCGGCAGCTTCACGGGAGCGCTCCAGCTCTTCTCCTCGCCGGGCGCCACGCGGCCCAGGATGAACTCGCGCCGGTCCAGCAGGCGGCAGAGCTGCTGGTAGGCCGTCTTCTCGGCGTCGCAGCGCGTCCAGGCGCGCAGGCGCTCCAGCGGGACCTTGCCCGTGTTCTTCACGGAGAGTTTCAGCGCGAAGGGCTCGCCCGGCGTGCCTCGCGCGGGCTCGGTGCGGAAGTCCACGGCGGTGGCGACGGGGCCGGGCGGCAGCTTCTTCGAGACCGTCCAGTCCACGCCCAGCGCGGCGACCGCCTTCTCGATGCGGGCGTCCTCGTCGGCGCGCCGCTGCGCCAGGAAGTCGCGCGCGGCCTCCAGCGTGGACGTGCGGTCGGTGCGGCCCGCGCGCACGAGCAGGTCGCGCGCGAAAATCACCTGCGGGTCGCGCAGCAGCTCGTCCTCGTCGGGCTCCTCGGCAGCAGGCTCGTCGTCCTCGTCGGCGTCCTCCTTGCCCTTTTCCGCAGTCTTTTCGTCTTTCTTCTTCGGCTTTTCCTCGCGCAGGTAGCGCATGGTGTCGGAGGGCATCTCCGCCGGCTCGCGGCGCGCCTCGCTGCGGGCGGTGTCCTCCAGGCCGGGGGCGAACGTGTTGCCGAAGTGGTGGTCGAGGTCCGCCTCGCGCAGCGTCTTCGTGGGGGCGAAGAGATCGACGCGATCCTTCGCGACGCGCGCGGGCACCAGCTCGATGTCCGGCGTGACGCCCGTCTCCTGGATCGACCTGTCGCCCGGGGTCAGGTACTGCGCGATGGTGAGCTTGAGCGCGATGCCGTTGTCCTGCTTGGTGATCGGGTCGGGCATGTCGTAGAGCACCTGCACCGAACCCTTGCCGAACGTCTGGCGGCCCACGATGACCGCGCGGTTGAGGTTTTTCAGCGCCCCCGCGACGATTTCGCTCGCGCTGGCGGACTCGGAGTTCACGAGGACCGCGACCGGGAACTCGCGCTCGCTGCCTTCGTTGCGCGCACGCTTCTCCTCGCGCAGCCGGTCGCTCATGCCCACCGTCGTGACGATGGTGCCGCTCTCGACGAACTGGTCCGCGACCTGGATCGCCTGCTCCAGAAGGCCGCCGGGGTTCGAGCGCAGGTCCAGCACCAGACCCTTGAGTTTCCCGCCCGTCTGCTCCTTGAGCTCGCGCACCGCCGCCGAAAGGTCGCGGCTCGTGGTGCCCGCGAACGACGCCAGGCGCACGTAGCCGACGCCCTCGGGCAGGAGCTGGCTCGTCACGCTCTCGATCGAAATCGTGGCGCGCACCAGCGTGTAGAGCTTCTCCTCGTCCTTGGGCGGGCGGCGCACGAAGATGCGCACCTCGCTGCCGGGCTTGCCGCGCAGCTTCGAGACCGCCTCGTTCAGGTCCATGTTGATGGTGCTCTCGTCCTCGATGCGCGCGATGTGATCGCCCTTCTTGATGCCGGCGCGGCTGGCGGGCGTGTTCTTGAGCACCTTGCGCACCGTGAGCCGCTCCTCGTCCATGGCGATGACGAAGCCCAGGCCGCCGAACTCGCCCTTGGTCTGGAGCTTCATCTCCTTGTAGGTGTCGGGGTTGAGCAGCCAGGAGTGCGGGTCCAGCGTCGAGAGCATTCCGTTCACGGCCGCGTATTCGAGGTCCACCTTCTTCTCGGTGGTGACGAGGTTCTCCTGGATGAAGGCGAAAACAGGGCGGATCCGGTGCGGGATCATCCAGATGCTCTCGACGTCCTTGAAGTCGAAGTCGCGCGTGGCGTTGCCGACCGTGACCTTGACCTTTCCCTCCTTCGCGTCGCCGTGCACGACGACTTCCGCCGCGGACTTCTCCACGTACTCGAGCGCCTGGAGGAACATCTCGCGCGGGTCGATGCGGCGCGGGTCGACGTAGTCGTCCTTGATCTTCACGACGACCTTGCGCAGCACCTCGAGCTGCGTGAGGTCGTAGTCCTTGTCTTTCGAGGCGCGGGCGGCGTCGGGCGGCACGGCGCGCGCGACGGGGCCGAGCTGGGGCGGCCCCTGGAAGAGGCTGGCGCCCAAGTACGCCACGGCGGCGACGGCGACGAACAGCAGGAAACGGCGGGCCAACGGGGTCTTCGTCATGGACGCGGGACTCGTTTCGGGTGGAGATGCGGGCCGGGGGGACGCGCGGCCGCCGCGGAGCGGAAGACGGGGCGGCGATGAAGGGTCGCGGGCAGAGGCATTCTAGGTTCGACCGGCCCCGGGCGGGCCCCGGGGGCCGACCCGCACACCTGCGCTGCGCCGGAACCCGATCCGGCCTCGCTCGATGATAAGGGCGCCGACACGGCCGAACAAGCGCTCACCTCCCGGCAGCCTTTTTCGGCTTTCGACTTCCGGCTTTCGACCGCGAAAGGCTGCGGACGCGGGGGGACAGACGGCCCCGGGAGGACATTCCCTGAAAGGATGAAGGAGGAAGGATGAAGGAAGATGGGCGGAATGCTGGTAGATGGAGCCATGATCGGCGCACTGCCAGCAACGGTGCCCCGCCCGCGCGCGACGCGATGGGGCGCCGTCGCCTGGCCCGCCGCGTACCTGCCGCTCGCTGTTGCGCTCACTTGGCCGCTCGCAGGGCACTTCGCCACACGCCTGGGCGGCGACTTCGGCGACCACTGGCAGAACCTCTGGAACGTCGTCTGGACGTGGCGCAGCCTCTGGCACGGCAGAAGCCCCTTCTTCACCGACCGGCTGTGGCACCCGGACGGCACCACGCTCGTGTTCCAGACGTTCGACCTGCCGGACTTGGTCTGGGCCGCCCCTATCGTGCCCCTTGCGGGCCCGGTGGGCGCGTTCAACGCGGTCGTGCTGTGGACCTTCGTCGGCAGCGGCCTCGCCATGTACGCGCTCGGCCGCGGGACAGGGGCGTCGCGCCCCGCCGCGTTCCTGTCCGGCTGCGCCTTCACCTTCGCGACGTACCACTTCGGCCACGCCCGCGGGCACCTGCACATCCAGGCCATGCAGTGGGTGCCCCTGTTCGCCCTCGCCCTGTGGAAGGCGCTGGAGGGCCGGCAGTGGAAATGGGCCGTTTTCGCAGGGGTTTTCGGTGCGCTGGCGGGGCTCGCGAGCTGGTACCACCTGTTTGCAGCGCTGCTGCTGGGCGTCGTGTTCGCCGCCGCACGGATCGCCGCGGACCGGGGCCGCTCGATGCCGCAGGCCCTCGTCGCCGCGGGCGTCGGGGCCGCGCTCCTGGCGCCGCTCGCGGCCGCGATTCAGCGCGAGCGAGCCTCCGAAGCCATTTCGGGCGCGCACGACGCGCGCTTCTACTCGGCCGACCTGCAGTCGTTCTTCCTCCCGAACTCGCCGCAATGGCTCGCGCGCTTCAGCGGAGCCCATGCACTGTGGACCGGCAATGGCGCCGAATTGTCCTGTTATTTCGGGTGCTTGCTGCTGGCGCTGGGCGTGGCCGGGGCCGTTCTCGGGGCGCCCCGGACGCGGGCGTACCTCGCCGTGGCGCTCGTCGGCGCCGTGCTCTCGCTGGGGCCCGCGCTGCACGTCGGCGGGCGCATCGTCACGGGCGACGTGCTGCCCTACGAATGGCTGCGGCGTGCCGTTCCCCTGCTCGACTTCACCGGCGTCCCTGTTCGGCTTGCGTTCACCGCGACGTTCGGACTGGCCGCGGCCCTGGCGCCGACGCTCGACGCGCTCGCGGCCCGCGTGAAAAGACCCTGGGCGAGGGCGGTTCCGTTCGCGATCGGCGCGGCGGCGATCCTGGAGCACGCGCCCAACGGCTTTGCGACCTCGCAGTTCCCCGTGCCGGCGCCCATGCTCGAATGGGCGAAGGATCCGGCGGATTTCGCGGTGCTCGACGCCTGCCGGGACATGCGCCACCTGTGGCATCAGGCCGTCCACGGGCACCCGATCTTCGGCGGGTACCTCACGCGGACGCCGGCAAGACTGGAGAAGAAGCTCGCGGACGATCCCGTTGCGGGGCCGCTGTGGGCGTGGGAAGCCGGGGACGTCGTCGAGCCGTTTTCCGCGGACGCGCTCGACTTCGACTTCGCGCAGGGCGTCGCACCCGGGGCGGAACCGACGTCGTTTTCGCTGGATTTGACAGGGGTTCTGGAAGTTCCGCGGGACGGCGAGTGGCGGTTCTCCACGGTCAGCGACGACGACTCGGAGCTGTTCGTGGACGGGCGGCTGGTCGTCGACAACCGCGGAGAGCATCCGGCGCGTGAACGCTCGGGGACGGTCGAGCTGACCGCCGGAGCGCACCGGATTCGGGTGGCATATCGACAGCGCGGCGGAGGGGCGCTTCTCCGGGCGTTCTGGGAAGGACCGGGCGCGGAGAAACGGACGATACGCGCGCCCGAACTGCGGGAACTGCAGGGGCAGGCGCGCTTCCGCAGGCGCGGGTTCGCCGTGGGCGCAAATGAGGCATTGAAGCGCCTGCGCGAGTTGAAGGTTCGGTACGTCGTGCAGGATGCCGGGGATTCCGCGTGGCCGATGGAGGGGCAGCTCGGGCTCGGGCCGATCTGGAACGGCGACGGAGTGCGGATCTACCGGGTCGCGGAGTAGGCGCGTGCGCGGCGAGGTGTCGGTCCCACGGGCGGGCGGCCACAGGCCGCCACTCCACGTGCGGCCACAGGCCGCCGATCCGACGTGCGGCCACAGGCCGCCGCTCCGACTGAAGGCTCCCCTACGGCGGCGCCAGCACCGGCGGACGTCCCGTGTCTTTGCGCGTGCGCTGCAACTCCATCTCCCCCACCAGCATCGCCGGCGCCACCGTGCTCACCGGCACGTACCCGCTCTCCGCCCCGCAGTAGCCGTTGAACACCGCCGACCGGTCCCCCATCGCCAGTATCTTGTTGATGCTCGACAGCGGCGTCCCCACGATCTCCACCCCCCGCACCAGCTCCTCCCGACCGTCCGCCGCGTATATTCGATAGACGAGACGTGCCGTCCCCTTGAACGCCTGGTAGCCGTAGGTCGCCGTGTTCGTGTTTCCTCCCGCGATGTCCTTGATGTAGATGCCCCACGGCTTGCCCTGCCGCCGCGCCTCGTCCACCAGCATCTTCTTCAGGTCGGCTTCCGGCACCGTCCTGGCCGGCTTCACCAGCAGATTCGCCATGCGCGCCACCGGCATGCGGCTGCCGGCGCTGCGCCCGTGGCCGTTGCTGTGCGTGAAGCCTTTCACCGGCCGGCGGCTCATGAGGTAGCTGCGCAGGATGCCGTTCTCCACCAGCAGCACCGGCTGCGCCGCCACGCCCTGCTCGTCGTAGCGGTACCAGCCGTTGAGCGCCACGGGGCGCCCGTCCAGTTGCGCCGTGCGCTGCGTCGGGTCGTCCACCAGCGTCGCCAGAGGCGAGAGGACCTCGCGCCCGACCTGCCCGCGGAAGGTGCGCCCCTCGTTCTCGTCGTCCTGGCGCTCGCCCTCCAGACGATGCCCCACCGCCTCGTGGAAGAGCACGCCCGTCGCCTCCGGCGCCAGCAGCGCAGGACCCGTGAACGGATCCACCACCGGCGCCCTGCGCAGCGCTTCCAGTTCCGCGAGCAGCGAATCCACGGCCTTGTCGAGCGCCTCGCCGCGCGGCAGTTCGCCCGGCGTCGCGCCGTAGTAGTCGCGGCTTTGCTGCAGCAGCATCCCGTCGTCGGCGCGCGCGTACGCCCACACGTGCAGCGCGTAGACGACGCTCTCCGTGACCAGACGCGCGCCCTCGCTGGACACGAACCAGCGCGTCACGTGATCCGCGCTCGCGCGCACCTGCGAGTCGAAGACGCCCGGACGGTCCGTGAAACGCGCCCCGACGCGCCGCACCTCGGCGCTCCAGGCCTCCGTGTCGAACGGGAACGCAACCGGAGGCTCGACGAAACGCGGCGGCTCCTCGCGCGAGAAGCTCGGGGCGCGCTCGGGATCGTCGGGACGGTAGACCTGCTTGCCGCGCTTCTTCAGGTACGACGCCAGCGCCTTCTTGTACTGGTCGTCCACCACCAGCCAGACCGCGCGCCGCAGAGCGCGGTCGCCGCCGTCCAGCGGCATGTCGCGCGGGGCCGTGTACCCGCTGTCGTCGTCGAAGTCGAAGGCGAGCGCGTCCGGCTCCGGCGTCGAGTCCAGCTCGTACGAGCCCACGCGCACGTCCGCGTGCAGGCTGCGGAAGCGGCGCTCCGAGCGCTCCTGCAGGGCACCGAAGCGTCCCGAAATCTCCCGCGAATCCGTCTCCTTGAGCTGCAGGCCCACGAAGAAGGGCGGCTCGTTCTCGCCGAGCTTCAGCCCGCGGGCGCGATCGATTTCCGCCGCGAGCGCCTCCAGCACGCCGGCGCGCGCGTCGGCCGCGACCGCCGTCTCCTTCTTCGCGTCCTTCTTCGACGCGGGCGCCGCGAAGGCGGGCGATGCCAGAATCGGAACGAGCACGGAAATCACGGACGCGACGCGCATGCGGCCTCCCGGGGCCATCCTGGCACGGAATGGTGCTCACGCATGCGGGCCGGCGCTTGCCGCCGCCCCGCGGGTTGACAGCGCGGCGCCGGACCGCCATACCGCGCGACATGGCAAGGCTGCTCCACGCCCTGCGTCCGGACGGGTCGATCGACGCGGCCGCCATCCGCGAGGCGTCCGGACTCCTGCGGGCCGGCCGATTGGTCGCCTTCCCGACGGAAACCGTGTACGGCCTCGGCGCACATGCGCTCGATCCCACGGCGGTTGCTGCGATTTTCGAGGCGAAAGGGCGCCCGCGCTTCAACCCTCTCATCGTACACGTGTCGGGTGCCGACCAGGCGCGCGCCCTCGCGTCGCGATGGCCGGAGACGGCCGCCCGCCTCGCGGCGGCGTTCTGGCCCGGTCCGCTCACGCTCGTGGTGCCGCGCGCCGACGCCGTGCCCGACGAGACGACCGCCGGACTGGACACCGTCGCACTGCGAGCCCCCGCGCACCCGGTCGCCCGCGCGCTGCTGGAGGAGGCAGGCATTCCCGTCGCCGCGCCGAGCGCGAACCGCTTCGGATCGGTGTCGCCCACCTCGGCGGCGCACGTGCTTTCACAGCTCGGCGACCGGATCGAGGCGATTCTCGACGGGGGGCCCTGCGCGGTGGGCATCGAGAGCACGGTGCTGGACACGACGGGAGCTCGACCGCGCCTGCTGCGGCCCGGCGGTGTTTCCGCAGAGGCGATCGAGCGCGTCGTCGGGCCGCCGGAACGTCCGCACCTCGTGCTGGACGAAGGCTCGCGCGCCTCGCCCGGGCTGACGTCGCGCCACTACGCGCCCGACGCATGTGTGAAGCGTTTCACCGCGCCGGGGCTCGCCCGCATCCTGGCGGGACTGCCCGCCGAGGCCCGCGTGGGAGGGCTCGCGTGGCGCACGCCCGCGCCGGCGGACGCGCGCATCGCGGCCTGGGAGATGCCCGGCGCCGACGCGGCGTCGTTCGCGCGGGGCATGTACGGCGCCCTGCACAGGCTGGAGGCCGCCGGCGTCACGCATGTGCTGCTGGAAGAAGTGCCCTCGGACCCCGCATGGGAGGCGATCGCCGACCGGCTTCGACGCGCCGCGGGGAGCCCCGCGTAGCGGCGGATGACGCGCCGCGCCGTGCCTGCGTGCCCTTCGGCCGTGCGCGCGATGCCGCGTGCCGATGAGCAAACTGGCCGCAGACCCGATGTGCGGGCGTCGCCGGAGCCGCGGCTCCGGAACCGTGGGGGAGACGAATGCCGGGGGCTTTCACCATCGCGACGATCCGCGGCATACGGATTCGCCTGCATTTCAGCTTCCTTCTGGTGCTGCCGCTGCTCGCGTGGATGTTCGGACGCGTCTTCCTGCAGGCCGCGGAGCAGGCCGGCGTGCCGGCCGGAGGGCTGGCGGGCACGCCCCTGCTGTGGGGACTCGTGGTGGCGCTGGGCCTGTTCCTGGCGGTGCTCGTACACGAGCTTTCGCACGCGTTCGTGGCCCTGCATGCCGGGGGGAAGGTGCGCGACATCACGCTGCTGATGATCGGCGGCGTCACCCAGATGACCGAGCCGCCCTCGCGACCGCTGGACGAGGCCGTGATGGCGCTCGCAGGGCCCGTGACGAGCCTTCTGCTGGGCGCGCTGCTGTTCGGCGCATGGCGCGCGGCCGACGGCACGGCCTCGTTCGACGTGCGCTTCGCGCTCTTCCACCTGGCGCAACTCAACCTGCTGCTCGGGCTCTTCAACCTGCTGCCGGCGTTCCCCATGGACGGCGGCCGCGTGGTGCGCTCGCTGCTGGCGGGGCGCATGGGCGCGGTGCGCGGCACGCGGTTCGCCGCGGGGCTGGGCAAAGGATTCGCGGTCCTCTTCGCCGCCTGGGGCCTCGCGACGGTGAACATCTTTCTGCTTCTCATCGCGTGGTTCGTGTACGCGGGAGCCGACTCGGAGGCGCGCGGCGTGGTCGTGCGCTCGGTGCTGGGACGCATCGCCATCCGCGAGCTGATGGAGCCGGGCGACGCCGCGGCCGACGGTTCGGACACGCTCGCGCAGCTTGCGGGACGGATGCTCCGCGAGCGGCGGCTCTCGTATCCGGTGGTCGAGGCCGGCAGTGTGGCGGGCGTGGTGACGCTGCAGGACGTGCGCCGCGTGCCCGTGGACCGGCACGCCGCGACGCCCGTTCGCGACGTGATGCGGCGCGCCGCCGGAGTGTCGCCGGCCGACGAGGTGTGGGAAGGCCTGCGCGTCATGGAGCGCGACGACCTGGCGCAGCTTCCCGTCGTCGACGAAGGACGGCTCGTCGGCACCCTGCGGCGAGAGGACGTGGCGCGCGGCCTGCAGCTCCATGAGCTGGAGGCGATGCGCCGCGAGCCGCGCGAGGAACTCCTGCTGAGCCGGCGCGAGGCGCACCCGTAGCCTGCGATCGGCCGAAAAGCGGGTGGCCCGAGAAAGCCCGTCGCTGCGCCCGGGGTTCCGTCCCGTCCCGTCGCTGCGCTCGGGGTTCCGATGCGGGCGCCGCCGCGCCGGATTCCGGAACCCCGCCCGACGGGAGGGGACAGAACCCCGAACCAGCGAGGGGCATGATCTCTCGAGGCTCGCGCACCTTTTCGTCGATGGCCGTACTACTGTGACCGAGTCCCGTCCCCGGAGGCCCCGTGCCCTACGATCTGCAGGCTGCCCGCGCCCCGCGCCTTTCCGGGCCGCTTCTGTCGCTGACCGCATGGCTGGTCGAGAATCCCGTCTTCCGGCCGCTGGTCGTGCCCTCGCTGCTGAAAAGCTCCGGCCTCAAGGCTTTCCGCGCCCTGGCCCTCGACGACGCCCCGTCGGTGCTGCCGCCGCTGCCCCGCCCGGCGACCGGGATCTTTGCGCCGCACGCGCCGCCGGACCTCGCCGCCGTTCCGACGGGCGGTGCCGCGCCTGGCTATCTGCCCGAAACCATTGAGGATTTCGTCCGGGCCTACCGCGAGGGCCGCACCGATCCGGAGAAGGTCGCCGGGCGGGTGGTCGAGGCCGTCGAGCGGTCGAACGCGGCCGATCCGCCGCTTCGGGCCATTGTCGCGTGCGTGGCCGACGACGTGCGTACCCAAGCCCGGGAGTCGGCGGAGCGGCACCGGGCCGGCCGCCCCCTGTCGCCGCTGGACGGCGTGCCCGTGGCGGTGAAGGACGAGCTGGACCTGCGCGGCTATCCGACCACCGCCGGCACGCGCTTCCTTCGCGCCGTCGCCGTCGAGGACGCCTTCGTCGTGAAAAGGCTGCGCGCGGCCGGGGCGCTGCTGTTCGGCAAGGCGAACATGCACGAAATCGGCATCGACACGACCGGTTTCAACGCGCACCACGGCACCGCGCGCAATCCGCACGATCCCGGGCGCTACCCCGGCGGATCCTCCAGCGGATCGGCGGCCGTCGTGGCCGCGGGCCTGTGCCCCGTCGCCGTCGGTGCCGACGGCGGCGGTTCCATCCGGATTCCCTCGTCGTTGTGCGGGGTTGTCGGGCTGAAGGCCACGCGCGGCCGCGTGAGCGAAACCGGCGCGTTTCCGCTGTGCTGGAGCGTGGCCCACGTCGGGCCGATCGCCGCGACCGCCCACGACGCCGCGCTCGCCTATGCCGCCATGGCCGGGCCCGACCCCGCCGACGCCGTGTCGACCGTGCAGCCGCCGCCCGACCTGGAAGGTCTCGGGGCGGGCGTCGAGGGGCTGCGCCTGGGCGTCTTCCGGCCCTGGTTCGAGGATGCCGATCCGGCCGTGATCGCCGCGTGCCGCGATCTCCTGTCGAAGCTGGAGGGACTGGGCGCTCGAATCGTGGAAGTCGACCTGCCGGGGCTGGAGGCTTGCCGGCTGGCGCACGCGGTCACGATTCTGGCGGAGATGGCCGTCGCGATGGATCGCTACGACGGCGACCATCGGCGCGACCTCGGGCTGGCCGTGCGGCTGAACCTTGCCTTGGCGCGCGAAATGACCGCCCGCGACTACGTGAAGGCGCAGCAGGTGCGTACGCGTTTCACCGCCGCGATGGAGCGGGCGCTGCGCGCCGCCGACGTCGTCGTGACGCCGGCGACGGCCCGGACCGCGCCGCGCATCCGGTCCGACGTGCTGCCGCGCGGCGAAAGCGATCTCGACCTCACGAGCGCGCTGATGCGTTTCGTCTTCCCTGCGAACCTCACGGGACACCCGGCCATCGCGTTCCCTGCGGGATGGGATGCCGATGGGATGCCCGTGGGGATGCAGGCCATCGGCCCCGCGTGGGGGGAGTCGCTGCTGCTGCGCCTCGCGACGGCCGCCGCGCCGCTCGTCGAGCGGCGGGCACCGAAAGTCGCGTTCCGGCTCCTGGAATAGCGGCCGGGGCCGGCTCGCACGCGGATCGTGTCGCGGCGCGGCGGATCGATTATGTAGGGCGACCCTGCGCGGCCCCCTGCGGCCGCGGTGGAGGAAGAATGTTCCGCAAGCCCATGCCTGCCCCCCGACCGGACGAGCTGGCGCCCGGCGGCCGGCTTGCTCCGGATGCCGTCGAGCGCGTGCCCGCCGAAGCCGTGGAAAAACTGCTCGCCGAGGCCCGCGAGGGTCCCCAGCGCGCCGCCGCCGCCGTGGCCGCGGGGCTGCGCGGTGCTTCCAGCGCCGTGCCGCGCCTGCTGGGGCTGCTGGACGACGCCGGGGTGGCGGGCCGCGCGGCCGCATGGGCGCTGGGAAGGCTCGGCGGCGCGGAGGTCGAGAAGACCCTGCGCGAGGCCGCCGCCGGCGGAGGCGTCGTCCGGCGCGAGAACGCGTACTCGGCCCTTGCGTCGTTTGCCGCACAGCACAAGCCCGCCGCCGACCTGGCGGATTTCATGGCGGCGCGCGTCGAAGCCGAGATGGATCGGGCGAAGTCGGGACGCACCGGCCTGTGCGACCATGCTTTGCGGGTCCTTGCCGTGCTCGGCGATGGGCGCACGGAGGATTTGGCGCGGCGCGTCATCGAGGTGGACCGTTTCGCCAACCGCGTGGAAATCGATCGCATCCGCAAGGCGATGGCGCGTGATCGGCGCGACACGGAAACCGCCGCGCTCGCGTCCGGCCCCTGGACGAAGCCCTTCGCCGACGATCTGGTGCCTCCGCCCGAGGCGGCGCCGCGTCAGAGCAGCATCCTGTCGCCCGGCGCACCGGCGCCGGCGAAAGCCCAGACGGCCCCGAAGGGCGCGTCGAAAGGCGCGCCGCCGCGCGAGCCCGAGCCGGCACCGCAGGAGCCGCCCGCACCGCGCGAGCTGGACTGGAACGACTTCCTGGCGAGCCCCGAGGCGGCCGCCCTGCCGGCGCGCGCGAAGTCCATGGCCGTGCAGCTCGGCCGCCTGCTGGAGCAGCTCGCGACGAGGGCCGTGGGCGCGCCGCTGGGCGATCTGACCGGCCAGGAGATGGCCGCGCTGCTGCTGCAGGTGCTGCCGCAGTCGCTGCCGCCCCAGTCGGTGCAGGCGGCGCTGTCGCCCGAGGCGCTGCGCGCCTACGAGGCGGCCTTCCTCTACATGGGCCGCACCGGCGCCGCGACGCATCCGTCGGAGCTGGTGGATGCCGTGCGGCTGGTGCGGCGCCAGCTCCGCGAGCAGGTGAAGCGCACGGGGCTCCTGGACGGTCCGGACTATTCGGACCCCGCGTGACTTCAAGGATGAAAGAGGAAGGATGAAGGATGACGGATGAAGGATGAACCGGCCTAGTCCGACCCCGCGTGACGCTTCTTCTTGGCCGGGCGCTTCTTCGGCGGCGGTGCGGGCTTCATCGGATCGTCGCCGGCGATGCGCAGCGCCACGCCGCCCGGCACGTTCTGCCGCGACACGCGCATCGGGCCGTCGGGAAAGTCGACGACCGGGACCGACCAGCGGATGGCCTGCACCTCGCGGTCGCGCGCCTTGCGGTCGGAGAAGAACAGGCGGACGTCCGGGCGCGCCGACGGCGGGGGCAGGCCTGTGAGCGCGCCGACGCCGGTGCCGCGCTCCGCCTCGGTCTGGCTGCCCATGCGCACCGGACCCGCGCCGACCACCGGGCCCGACTCGTCGTCCACGACCATCGCCTGGATGCCGCCCTTCTCGTCGAGCAGATAGGCGTTGCCCCGCCGCGAGCGCGCCCGGATGACGCCGCGCGAGTCCACCAGCGCCACCCACTGCGTCGGCCCGGCGTCGAGCTTGTCGGTTTCGTTGCCTTCCGGGTCCAGCAGCAACAGCCGCGCGCCGTCGAGAACGGCGCGCGAGCGCTGCTCCGCGTCGAGCAGCGCCACGCACACATGGCACTTCACGCGCCCGTCCAGCGAGGTGTAGCGGCCCAGGACGATGCGGAAGCGGCCGGCGTCGTCCACGACCACCAGCCGCGGCGCCGTGTCGCCCTCGGGCTCGCGCGCCCGGTGCAGCACGCCGCTCAGGCGCCCCGCGGGACCGACGAGCGCCAGCACCGGCAGAATGGCGCTGCGCCCCAGCGTCAGGAGCAGCTCGCCGTCCTCTGTCACGATGCCCGGCGCGAGCCCCGAAGCGCCGGCGCGAAGGGGCGAAAGGGCGAGCAGAAAGGCGGCAAGACAGGTGCAACGGACGGAACAGGGCACGGGCGCAGTATGACGGTTGCCGGGGGAGGGGACAATCGATCCTTTCCGTGCTCGGACCAGACCAGAGCAGGTCCCGGGTGCCCGCCAAGCCTGCTCGGACCAGACTAGGGCAGGTCGCGGATGCTCGCCAGGCCTGCTCGGACCAGACCAGAGCAGGTCCCGGATGCTCGCCCGGCCTGTTCGGACCAGACCAGAGCAGGTCTTGGGTGCTCCTCGGCCTGCTCGGACCAGACATCGGCAGGATCGAGGCGCTTGTTCGGCCCGCCCGGTCCGAAGCCGCTGCGGTGTGGTTGAATGCGCCCATGAGCGAGCCCTCCGCCGTGCCGTCCGCCCCCCCGCCGCCGACGCAGGCCCTCGCAACCCCGCCGCGCGTCGAACTGGACCATGTGAGCGTGCGCTTCGCCGGCCGCGACGGCACCTCCGTCGAGGCCGTGCGCGACGTGTCGCTGCGCGTCGACGACAAGCCCGGCGCCGGCGAGCTCGTCGTGTTGCTGGGCCCCAGCGGGTGCGGCAAGAGCACGCTCCTGCGGGTCGTGGCGGGGCTCGTGTTTCCGACCTCCGGCTCGGCGCGCGTGCGCGGACGCCCCGTGGAGGGCCCGGGGCCGGATCGCGGCATGGTGTTCCAAGCCTACACGTCCTTCGCCTGGCGATCCGTGCGCCGCAACGTCGAATACGGGCTCGAACTGCAGGGCGTCGCGAAGGCCGAGCGCAGGAAGCGGGCGCTCGAACTCGTGGACGCCGTGGGCCTGCGCGAGTTCGCCGACGCGTGGCCGCGCACCCTTTCGGGCGGCATGAAGCAGCGCGTCGCCATCGCGCGCTCGCTCGCGAACCGGCCCGACGTGCTGCTCATGGACGAGCCGTTCGGCGCCCTGGACCCGCAGACGCGCTGGGGCATGCAGAGCCTCATCCTGGACGTGTGCCGAAAGGCCGACAACACGGTGCTTTTCGTCACCCACGACGTGGCCGAGGCCGTGTACCTCGCGGACACCATCTACATCCTGAGCGCGCGGCCGGCGCGCATCGTGCGGCGGGTGGACGTGCCATTCTTCGAGGACAGGGACCCGGCGCTGCGCCGCGGCGCCGAGTTCAAACGCGTGGAGCAGGACGTGCTCGACACGCTGCACCAGTCCGGCGTCAGCGGCAACATCCGCGTGGGAGTCTAGCGGAAGGATGAAGGATGAAGGATGAAAGAGCAAAGATGAAAGATGAAGGATGAAGGTAGACGCGGAGGGCACGATGGCACGGCTTCAGCCCTCGTATTTCAAGGCGGCGTTCGCGAACGTGTACAACCTGTCGGCGTTCGGTGCCGTGCTGGCCGCCGCCGCGGGCACCGGCGACTGGGCGCTGGCCGGCCTGGGCGTGGCGGCCGAGGCTCTGTGGCTCCTCTTCTCGACGCAGAGCGATCGGTTCCGGCGCGCCGTGGACGCGCACGAGGCGCAGGCCGAGAAGCTGCGCGAGCAGGAAGCCCTGGAACGCCGCGCCGCGGAGCTTCCGGCCGCCGAGCGCGTCCGGCTCCAGGCGCTGCGCATGCGCGTGGCGGAGCTGAAGGCGGAGGCCCGCCGCGAGCCGGCGACGGCCGGCGACTTCATGGCCGCGCAGCTCGAGAGGCTCGACGGGCTCGTGGGCGATTACCTGCGCCTGGCCATCACGGCGCAGCGGGCGCGCACGTACCTGGACCGCACCGACGCGCGCGCGCTCAACCGCGACCGCGAGGCGCATCGGCGCATGGAGTCGGGCGCCGCCGACGCCGAAGGGCGCGATCTGGCCCGTCAGAACCGCGAGGTCCTGGAGAAGCGGCTCGCGGTCGTCGACGAGCTGCAGCGCTTCCTCGAGCGGGCGCGCGCCCAGATGACGCTCGTCGAGAACTCGGTCGGACTCGTGCGCGATCAACTCGCGGCCCTCAAGGAGCCGGGCGGGGTCGGCGGCGAGCTGGATCGCATCGTCGCGAGCGTGGAGGCGCTGCGCGAGGCGACCCGGTCGGCGGAGCGGCTCGTGGGCACCCCGGAGCCGGCCGCGTCCGAGGCCGCGCCAGTGCAGATCGAGGACGATGCGCCTGTTTCCGCACCGCGCGGCCGCGCCCGCACGCGGGAGTGAGCGCCCTCTGGTAGCCTCGGGCGATGCGCCGGACCTGCCTCGCCCTGCCGCTCGTTCTCGCGTGCTCGGAGCCGCCGGCCCCGGACACCACGTTCCCCCGCGATTTCCTCTTCGGCGTTGCCACCGCAGGTTTCCAGCACGATCCGGGCTGCCCGACCCATTCCGAGGGCTGCGAGGACCACGCCAGCGACTGGTGGCAGTGGATGACCGACCCGCACATCACGGCCGACGCCCGAGCGTACATCGCGCCCGGGTCGCCCTCGCAGGGCCCGGGCTGGCACGAGCTGTTTCCGCAGGATTTCGCCCGAGTCCGTTCCGATCTGAATCTTGACGCAGTGCGTCTTTCGATCGAGTGGTCGAGAGTCTTCCCCTCGCGCCCGGCCGGCACCGACGACGCGGCCCTCGCTGCGGCCGCGTCCGTGGCGGGCATCGACTACTACCATCGGCAGTTCGCCGCGATGCGCGCGCTCGGGCTGAAGCCGCTCGTGACGGTGAACCACTACACGCTGCCGCTGTGGATCCACGACGGCGCGGCGTGTCACGCCGACCTGGAAACCTGCACCGCCCGCGGATGGCTGGATCCGGCGACCGTCGACGAGATCGCGCGCTACGCCGGTTTCGTCGCGCGCGAGTTCGGCGGCGAGGTGGACCTGTGGGCGACGCTCAACGAGCCGTTCGCCGTCGTCGTGCCCGGGTACGTGGCGCCCGCACCCAACCGCTCGAATCCGCCGGGACTTTTCTTCCACGGTGCCGAGGCGCGCACCGTTCTGCTGGCGCTCGCACAGGCCCATGCGCGCATGTACGACGCGATCCACGCCGGCGACACGCGCGACGCCGACGGGGACGGAACCGCGGCCGCGGTGGGATTCGCCGCGGATCTCCTCGACTTCGTGCCGAAGGACCCGTCCAGCGACGACGACGTGCAGGCCGCCGCGAACGCGAGGCACCTGTACGACGAGGTGTTCGTCGACGCCGTGACGCGGGGCGACTTCGACCCGCTGCTGGACGGCCACCCGCAGCACCGCGACGACCTGGCCGGACGCGCCGACTGGGTGGGGATCAACTACTACAAGCGGGCGACGATCTCCTCGGCGGGCTCGCCGTTTCTCCAGTCGTTCTCGCCCCTTACGACGTTCAACCCGCTCGATCTGCTGGCGGCCGAGGCACCGGGCGGCATCCGGGACATCGTGCTTTTCGCCCACCGGCGCTGGGGGCTGCCCATCGTCATCACCGAGAACGGACTGCCCACGACCCTGCGCGACGACGGGCGCTCGTGGGACGAGCAGACCCGGTCGCTGGTGCAGCACCTGGTGCAACTGCGCGCGGCCATCGCCGAGGGCGCAGTCGTGCGGGGGTACTTCTACTGGAGCATCGTCGACAACATCGAGTGGAACATGGGCATGGACGGGATGTGTACCGGCCTCTACGCTGTGGACAAGGACGATCCCGCGAAGGCGCGCACGCCCCGCCCCGCCGGTGCGGCCATGGCGCGCATCGCACGGGCGCGCGCCGTGCCGCCGGAGCTCGCCGGGCGCTACCCGGGGCCGTGAACGGGACGCCTTCCAAGTGCAAGAACGAACCGCCAAGGCGCCAAGAACGCCAAGAAACGCCAAGGATTTCAAGGGTTTGGAGCACCATCGGGGCGCATGGGTACATGTTCGGTGAGTTGGGCGGGGGGCTATCCGCACAGGGCTCGGCGGAAGCGTTTGAAGAGGGG
>Ga0172368_10001189_pt1 | contig 36340 bp, 32 predicted proteins | sample Lak11m_FD_114540 | JGI IMG/M metagenome (GOLD analysis project Ga0172368, IMG submission 114540) | Freshwater microbial communities from Kabuno Bay, South-Kivu, Congo - kab_022012_11m | ecosystem: Environmental > Aquatic > Freshwater > Lake | place: Democratic Republic of the Congo: South-Kivu... | reverse complement strand
TATATTGTGTATAAAGATAGATTTACCAGAACCTGTAGCACCTGCAACTAAAAGGTGGGGCATTTTGGCAATATCATAAGTATAAACCTGACCTGCAACATCTTTACCTAAGACAATACCTAACTTAGACTTCAATGATTTCATAGGACCAGAAGTTATTAGAGTTTTAAAATTGACAGTAGCTCTTTTATTATTAGGCACCTCAACACCTACATAGGGAGTACCCGGGATAGGAGCCTCTATTCTAACGGAACCGCTTGAGGAAGCGAGGGCCGCAGCCAAATCATTATGCATACTAGCTACCTTAGCCATACGTACTTCATTCCCAGTTTCTAAAACGTATTGGGTAACAGAGGGACCTGTATTTATGCTTTTTACATCTACATTAATTCCAAATGTTCTCAGCTTATCTTTTATGATTTTGGCACGTTCCTTAGTATTACCCCCATCTATATTTTCATTAAGAGGCTCTGTTAACAACTCGTACGGAGGAGAACTCCATATTTTATCCACCCCAAGGGCATGCGCTGCAGGTTGAACAACACTCTCAGCTTTGCCTGTAAAAACCTGTTTTACTTCTTGAGGCTCCGCCATTGTCGGTACTATTTCTATAGTAGTTTCCACAGGACCGGGATCAATAACAGATTCGGCATAGGATCCCTTTTCTAAAATACCGTCTACAACATCTGCATTATCAAAATCATCAATAGCTTTTTTCCCAAATTTAAGGGGCATACTAAAGGAAGGTAATTTCACTTTAAAGAAGGATAGTAACTTACCAAATGTAATATCAAAAATAAGAAGTATAGAAATTATTAAAGCTATAAATAATAGTGGAAAAGCTCCATATACACTAATAGTACTTTTTAGAAAACTAGAGATATAGAAACCTATAACACCACCCCCCTTACCTGCAAAGGCTATTGCTGCAGCAGTAGTATCCTTAACAAACAAATGTATTAAGCTGGAAAGGGATAAAAGCAACACAGACAAACCTAAAACTACCCTGCCCTCCTTAATCTTTAAGGTTATTTGTTCAATAAATAAGGTACCAAATAGACCTAGAATTAATGGAACAATAATAGAGGCATAGCCGAAACCAGTTCTTAATACATATTGTAGTTTGCTATTAATAGAGTAGTTAGGAGCAATAAAAGATACCAGACTAATAAAAGCTAATAACAATAATACCAGTGACAACATTGATAACAATGTTTCCCGTTGAATATTAAAGTTAACTCTTAGTTTTCTTTTTCTACCTCTCTTAGACATATATTACATGGATAGTGCATGAACAATTATTAGCGGTGCTCTACCCGTATTCTTATACAAGAACCTATCAATATCTTTTTCTAGTCCACGTTTCATATCAACCCATTCGGAACCACCCTTACCACCAATTCTTTTGGAAATAGCCTTTTTGATAAATTTCCTTGATTGGTCCATTAATTCTTTTGAATCTTTAACATAAATGAATCCTCGTGTAACTATTTCTACAATATTAGGATCAATTTTGCCACTCTTTTTATCTTGACCGACTACCACTACAAACACACCATCCGAGGCTAGGGTATCCCTATCTTTAATAACTTGAGGGGCTAATTCATCTCCTTTGCCTGTACTTATATAAATTGGGGCAACAACAACTCGTTCTCCCTTTTTAGCAACACCTTTACTAAACTCAATAGAATCACCCTCTAGACACTCAAATACATTATGAATATCAAAACCCAACTCACTCATTAATAAGCGATATTTCCTCATTTTGGTAACAGTACCCCCTATAGGTATTAAATATTTTGGTTTAACAAGTCCTGCTAACCTTACCATATCTACCTGTCCGCCATGACCAGATACATGCAAATTATCTTGTATAGAACTATCTATAACCTCAACACCCGCTAATATAAGAGTATCGGTAAGTTTCTCTACAGGTACGTTAACTTCGGGAGGGCCTGGATCACCAGAAAATACCACAATAGCTTGATCTTCAAGTTTTATATCCTTATGTTCGTGTCTACTTAGTCTACCTAAAGAAGACTCGGGTTGCCCATAACAACCAGCAATAATATAGACAAGGGAACCCTGATCATAAGAGGATGCTTCTTGTTCACTTATAAAGTGATCATCGGCAAAAGGCAAATATCCAAGTTTTCTAGATATTGTTACAACACTCTCAATGGATCTACCACTCGCCACAATCTTTCTCCCATGTTTTATAGCCGCATTTGCAATCTGGTACATTCTAGAAATGTTAGAAGATAGTACCGTGATGAAAACCTGTCGATTCCCTGCTCTATCAAATAGTTCGAAGAAGGTATCGTTCAGTGTTTTTTCAGATTCTATAGACCCTTTTACACCTACACCTAAACAATCAGATAGTAATGCTAATACTCCTTCGTTACCATATTTTTCAATAGTAGCAACATCAAACGGCTTATCTAAAACGGGAGTAGCATCAAATTTATAATCTGCAATGTGAAGTATTCTTCCCTCTGGTGTTTCTATTGAATATCCTTGAGACTCAGGAACAGAGTGATTTACACCAAACGCACTAATTTTGAATTTAGTGAAGGATACAGTACCTATAGTAGGGTCAAGTAAATGAAAATGGGTACCTTCTAGGAGATGTTTGAAATTACGATCACTTAAACTTGCTTTTATTAACTCTATAACTAACTGACTGCCGTAAATGTGAATGTCTGGCATTTCTTGCAATAAGTAAGGTACTGCTCCAATATGGTCTGCATGACCATGCGTAATGAATAAACCTTTTACCTTTGCAGAATGATCCAATAAGTATGTGAAATCTGGTATAAGTACATCTACTCCGGGCATATCCATATCTGGATAACCAATACCACAATCTACTGCAATAATTTCATCTTCATATTCATAAATAGTATGAGCTTTTTGTACAGTCTCAGTACTACCTATCGTATGTATAATTAATTTTTTATTTTCACCTGTTAATGAACTAATTTGTTCCATATTACTAATCAATTAAACCATATTTACAAGCCTAATCCTAGTTGACCAGACTCCGTAATAACATGATCTATTTTTGTTTCACTTTCTTTTTCTAAATTTATTTTTTTTAATACAAGGGGTATCTTAGCGAAATCTGATTTCAATGCCTCTAACATACTCCCGTTTCTTAAACCTGCAGCAGGATGGTATAACGGATAAACGTATCTACCATTTATTTTGATTAACCTACCATGGTCTCTGGTTATCTTACCTTCTTTATAAAAGTAGTTCATGGAAAATCTTCCTAAGGTCACGATAAGTTTAGGACGAATAGTTTCCAACTGAAGTGTAAGATATGGCTCACAGACTGCTATTTCTTCGGGTAAAGGATCTCTGTTATCAGGTGGTCTGTGTTTTATTATATTCCCAATCCATACTTCTTCCCTAGACATGTGCAAAGCCTTTAGCAACGCCTCTAAAAGCTTTCCTGCTCTACCTACAAACGGCCTGCCTGTTTCATCTTCTGTAGCTCCTGGAGCTTCACCAATAAATACAATATCAGCATTGATATTACCCTCGCCATACACCGGATTTTTGGCCGTTTTACATAATCCACACTTGGTACAATGTTTGATATTATTGTCTATCTGATGCAGGGTCTCTTCTTTAGTCATATTATTTAGGAAGGTAATACTTTAAGTTATCTGCAGTTATATAAACCTGAGTAGCTTTACCTTCAACTATTTCCTTAGCAACTTTACGAGCAATAGACTCCAATGTTCTACCTAAACTTCTAATACCAGTATCAAAACCAAACGGTCTAACAACCCCCGGCCATAAGTTAGGATCTATTTGTAATTCTTCTGGTAATAATCCTGTCTTTTCTATAATCTTGGGCATTAGATATTGCCTTGCTATAACAATCTTTTCTTCATCCGTATATGAAGGCATTTTTATAACTTCCATTCTATCCATCAAGGCAGCGGATAATGTACCCGTATTATTTGCGGAACAAATAAACATAACATTAGAAAGATTCAAAGGATAATCAATATACTGATCCCTAAAAGAGTGGTTTTGATTTGGATCCAATATTTCTAAAAGAATAGCCATAATATCAGAACGCAATCCTTGTTCCCCACTCGCTTTTTCAATTTCATCCAAAAGGATAAGAGGGTTTTTAACACCTGTTTTTATTAAAGCTTTAACTATTTGGCCAGGTTCCGCATCAGATAAAGATTTACTTTTACCGCGCAACTCAAGGGTAGAACCGATGCCACCCATAGCTATACGTACAAACTCTCTCCCTAAAGCCTCCGCCACAGAGATAGCAAGTGTAGTTTTACCAACACCCTGTAAACCCACTAAGAGCATAACAGGAGAACGAGCAATAGCATCCTTCCCTCTCTTCTTTAATAACATCAAAGAAGCTAAGTACTCTAAGATACGCTCTTTAACAGATTGCATGCCATAATGATTTTTATCCAACATCTGCTTTGCTTTATCTAAGTCCAACAAATCCGTTGTTTCTTTTACCCAAGGAATGGAGGTAACAATCTCAATGTATCTAGAAAGGGTATCAAACTCGGATGCATAATGGCCCAATTTTGCCATACGGTTCAATCTATCTATCATCTGATTTAATCGTTCCCTAAGGTCATCAGGCAGTCCCGGTGTTGCAGCTACAATATCGGATAACTTTTCCAATTCTTTGAAAACAAACTTTCCAGTATCAGTAGTTTCAGTATTAACTTGAGGAGTAATTATATTATCTTGATCCATATTAAAATACTAAATAACCATCTTTATCTAAGTCTAATTGGCTTAAAACATTCCTTATATATACAGGCACTTTATCACCATTTTTTATCTTATCTACTAAAGTCTTGTTGTCCCCGTTTACGGATAGTATCAAAAATTGTCCTTCCTTATGTTTGTTAGTAGCAATAGCATACTTACTATTATGAGCGAGAGCTTTGGTTATACCATCCCTAGTTCTTTGTAAATCTCCTAATACATTCCCCCTAGAGGAGATAATATATAAATTATCCATTCTACCAATGTATAGCTTACTCGAGTTATTTATCATCCCAATTAATGGTGCTGATGGATCCTTGGATGAGGACAGAAGTACAGTCCATTGATAAGATCCTCCAAGATATTCTACGAATAAGGCTATATGCTTCGTCTCTAAATACCTCAACTCGTTAATTAGATTACTATAAGAGGAGTCGTAGTCTAATATAAATTGAGAAAATTTGTCAAAATCGAAACCTTCAACATAAAGGCTTACGCTCTCTGGTATTACTGAGGCTAGTCTATCAGATCCAAATTCCCCACAAGTAAATTCCCCCTGACAAGAAGAAGCGGGCTTAGCAGGCTCAGGCAGATGATTTTCTATAACTATCTTGGGAGAATAGTTAGAGAAGGATACATATACTAACATTACAGCAGTAACAAAAAATATTATGGGGGAATATTTTGAGTGAAAAACAAACTTAAATATATGACCACCATAGCTACCACTTAGAGATTCGAATCGAGCAATACTAATATTAGGAATGGTCGGTTTTAAAACTAAGGAATCTGCTAACACATCTCCACAGGAGCCACAAAAATAGTTACTTGTTTTTGTTAATTTATTCCCACACTTAGGGCAATTTCTAGCAGGCATTAATTTTATTATAACGCATTTTATTCTTTAACGGCTTTTTTTGACAAGGCTATTTTACCGTTATCTTCAACACGCAACACCTTAACTCGAACCAAATCACCAACACGTATAACATCTCGTATGTTAGAAACATACTCATTACTTAGTTCACTAATATGTAATAATCCAACTTTTCCTGGTAATATTTCAGTTAAGGCTCCAAAGTCTAATAAATCTACTACTTTGCCATCATATATTTCGCCTGGTTTTACATCTCTAGTTAAACCGTCCACCCAAGCTAAGGCTTTAGACATTAGCTCCTCACTTTTACCAGAAATTATGACTGTACCATCATCTTCAATATGTATTTCTGTTTGAGTAGTATCCTGGATTTCTTTAATTGTTTTACCACCAGAGCCAATTAATGTACCAATTTTATCTGGATCTATTTTTATTCTAGACATTCTTGGGGCATATTTAGATAAGGAACTATTAGGTGTTGTTATTGTCTTAGACATTTCGTCTAATACATGTAGTCTACCTGCACGAGATTGAATAATTACCTCATCTAATACGTTCATAGGTAATCCTTTTACTTTCATGTCACATTGTATTGCGGTTACACCTTCTCTAGTACCAGTCATCTTAAAGTCTAAATATCCTGCAAAATCTTCTTCACCGGATAAGTCAGTTAATACTCTAAAGTTATCAAAGGTGGATTCATCTTCTACAATTAAACCCATAGCGACACCACCAACCATATCTTTTATAGGAACACCTGCGCTCATTAAAGCTAGGGTAGCACCACAAGAAGCAGCCATAGAAGAAGATCCATTAGAAGACAAAATTTCAGAAGTTAATATAACAGTGTAAGGGAATTCCTCTTGGGAAGGCATTACGGCACGTAACGCTTTTTCCGCAATCATTCCATGACCTATCTCTCTACCACCTGGGGTTCCGAATCTACCAATTTCACCGGTTGAGTAAGGAGGAAAATTATAGAAATGCATAAATCTCTTTGTTCTTTCACCATACATGTCTTGTTGCATTAACTCAGAAGAAGGAGAACCTAATGTAGCAATAGTAAGAGCTTGTGTAGTGCCTCTTGTGAATAAACCACTACCATGTGTTCTAGGTAATACATCTACTTTTGTGGTAATAGGTCTAACTTCTGTTAAATTTCTGCCATCTAATCTTTTGTTATCTTGTAAGGCTAGGGATCTTATAGCTTCTTTCTCGTATTTACCTAATACTTCCATTACAGTAGAAGCCCCATACTCTTCACCATATGCATCAACAGCTTGTTTCTTTAAAGCAACTAATTTTGCATCACGTTCTAATTTATCTAAACTAGATTTTATTAAAGAGGTTAACTGCTCTTTATAGTTAGCTTTCAAAGCGTCTACTAATGTTTGGTTGTATTCCTTTGGTTTGTAGGAAATAACTTTCTTTTCTGGATTTACAGCTAAAGCAAATTCCTTGATTAAATTCATTATTGGGTCTAAACCATCTCTAGCATAATTTATAGCACCTAATACTTTTTCTTCAGGTAATACCTTTAAACCAGCTTCTACAGCTAAAAATCTTTTATCATCACCAACAAAAGATACCATCATCTCCATATCACTTACTTCATGTAAGTCAGAACGGGAAGGGCATAATACATAATTGTTGTGAATTAAACCAACACGAGCTGTAACAACAGGACCTGCTGCAGGTAATTCAGAAGCAAATAGTGCTGCAGAGGTAGCTACCATAGTTAAAAATTCTGCATCAGCATCTTCATCTAAAGATAAAACAGTAGCAGCAATTTGAACACTTAAATTGAAATCTTTTGGAAATAATGGCCTGAAAGCATGATCAATAACTCTTCGGGAAATTACTGCATCATCAGTAGGTTTACCTTCTCTTTTTATAAATCTACTACTGTTTATACTTCCACTAGCATAAAACTTCTCTTGATATTCGACTCTTAAATCTAGAAAATCTATATCTCCAGCAGAGGGAGCATGGGTAATGGTTACTAAAACTACAGTGTCTCCATATGTTGCCTTAACAGCAATTGGAGCTCTCATAGCTAATTCCCCGGTTTCAAGTACTAACTTTCTTCCTGCGAATTCTATTTCTTTTCTTACGATATTATTCATATTTAAAGTTTCTCGGGATTTTGAACAAAGAGTTAAGAGATGTATTATTAGGCATGAGCAGAGTCATACACAATAAGTCATTTCCTAACTTTTGTACAAAACTCCAAATAATAACTACTTATTTACTTAAATCTATCTTATCAATTAAAGATTGATACCTATCAGCATCTTTTCTTTTCAAATAAGAGATTAATCTTCTTCTTTTATTAACCATTTGAAGTAAACCACGTCTAGAATGGTTATCTTTTTTGTGAGATTTTAAATGCTCAGCTAGTTTAGAGATTTTTTCACTTAACAAAGCTACTTGTACTTCTGGAGAACCAGTGTCTTGGGCATGTAATGAATTTGTCTTTATAATATTTTGTTTTTGATCTTTTTGTAACGCCATAATCTTTTAAGATACTATCAAATTACTACTTAAAAATCAAGCCTTAATCTGGATTTCTACTTGTAATACCAGTTAAAAGCGATTTAGCTGCCTTTTGGGACAATGGGTACCCCCATTCTACAAGTTTTCCCAAAATAAGCAAGGAAAGACTATCTATTGATGTATCAATAACATTGATCTTTCCATAGCTTTTGTTTAAACCGGTATTATCAATATTTAGAATGGAAGAACTAGAAAAAGAATCTTTTAATTCAGTATAAACTTGGCCTAAATCCTCTAAAGAGGTAGCCCCTACGGTTATAACTAAGTCAAAGTTGAACCCTTTGATTTGAGCATTTACTCTACTTAAGTTGAAGTTTTTATCTATAGGTTTTACCTTTAGGTACAGTATATCGTTCTCTGTAGAGTAGTGGACTCTGGCAGCAGGCGTCTCAGAATAGTCTATAGAAACAACTAATTCCCTCTCAAATACATCAGAAGTTAACTCATCTTGAGAAATTAGAGCTGTACAACCATCTGGAACTTTACCAGTATATATGAAAGATACCTGTTTATCAGCACCTTTCAAGGCTCTATAAAGGCCACAGGCTGCAGAAAAGGCATCTACTCCAGCTATCTTAGAAGGAATAATTGCGATATGCGCCGCATTTGCTATTAAAGCTTTTATTTCATTGGTTTTATTTGGTTTTTCTATAGATTTTTGTGTTTCTTCCATATAGACTTAAAAACCTGCCTTATTACAAGCAGGATTACTTGATAGCGACTGCATTATAGCCTAATTACCCTATAGGGTCAACTTAAACGGCTTCTATAAACATGTCTTTAGAGAGGTTGTCAAAAGGAGGTTTTAGCAATACACCGCACTCATTATCTTTACCTACAACGTTAGTGTCATCTTTGCCTTTTTTTAGCTTTTTTATAAACCCCCTATATAAAGGGATATCGTCTGAGGTAACATCGGCAGGATCTTTATCGTATATAGCAACTCTAATATCTGGTTTTAAGGCCCCGGCAAGCACTTTACAACCCGCAATGACATCCCCAGAGGGCAATTTAAATAGTTTTAAAACTTGAGCTCTACCCTTAATCTTCTTTTCTTCTGATTCTGCAGTACCTTCAAGTAAGTCTTTAGCATCATCAATTAATTCATATATGGTTTTATATGATTTAACTGGGACTTTTTGAGATTTGGCAAAATCCTCTATGCTACCACTTAAACGTACGTTAAACCCAATTATTATACCTTTAGCACTGTGAGCTAACATAATATCTGATTCTGTTATATCTCCAGTAGAAGATAATAGAAACTTTAAGGCATAACTAGAACCAACAGAAGAACCGACAAGTTCCGCTAAACTAGCTTTCACGGCCTCTAAAGTACCTTGGGTATCTGCTTTTAAAACAACAGCTATAGTCTTTTTAGCATTTTTTCCAATAATTTCTAATCTATCTTCTGAAATAGATAGCTCCACTAAGTCACTACCTTCTTGAACAACCAAATCTCCTACATTTGGAACTTCCTTGAACCCTAGTATTTCAACAGGATCCCCTGGTAAAGCCTGATTTACCATTTTTCCAGAGCTATCTGTTAAAGATTTCACCTTTGCAACAAAGTTAGAAGCAACTACTTTAGAACCCACAGATAAAGTACCATTTTTCACAATACATGAAACCAAGGCACCCTTTTTTCTATCTAACCTCGCCTCAACAACTATTCCTTCCAACTCCCCTTTAGGATCAGCGCTTAGGGGTATAAATTCAGAAACAAGGAGGATAGTATCTAATAAAGTATTAATACCCTTACCTGTTTTAGCGGACACCTCAACACAGACTACATCTCCACCCCAGTCTTCTACTAATACACCTTCATGGGATAAGCTTTGCTTTACCTTTTGAACATCTGCACCGGATACATCTATTTTATTTATAGCCACTATCATAGGAACATTCGCAGCTCTGGCATGGGAAATAGCTTCTTTTGTTTGAGGCATAACACCATCATCAGCAGCAACAACTAAAATAACAATATCTGCAGCTTTACCCCCACGTGATCTCATATTTGAAAAAGCTGCATGCCCTGGAGTATCAATAAATGTAATTTTTTGGGAATTATGAGTTATTTGATAAGCACCAATATGTTGTGTAATACCACCAAATTCTTTAGCTTGAATATTAGACTTTCTTATGACATCAAGAATACTAGTTTTACCATGATCAACGTGTCCCATGATAGTAACAATAGGCGATCTTTTATTAACTTGGTTTGCACTAGTACTTTTTTCCATATTTTTTGTCTGTCCGTTACTTGCTTCATCTTCCTCGCATTAACTTATTCACTAACTTTTTCAGAAGGAGTTTCTTCATCAACATCTAAGTCTTCTTCTACTTCAATAGTAACATTTTCTGGTTGGGTTTCATCATCACCACCTATAGATACAGCACCTTCCTGAGACTTCTTTATTTCCATATCCCAAACACCAACAACTTTGGAACTGGTATCTTTGGAAACAACGCCTGTATCGTCAATGTTACTCATAAAGGCATTATCAACACCCTTTATATCAATCTTCCATTTGGTTAGTTTATTAGCTAATCGGGCATTTTGACCTTCTTTACCAATGGCTAAACTTTGTTGATCTGATGGTACAGATACCTCTGCTCTTTTTTCTTCATCGAATAGTACTACGTCCATAACTTTAGCTGGGGATAAAGAAGCAGCAATAAACTTCTCAGTATTGTGAGAAAAAGGTATTATATCAATCTTTTCGCCAAATAATTCAGTGATTATGGATTGAACACGAACACCCTTTTGACCCACACAGCTACCAACAGGATCTATTTTGTCATCTTTGGAATAAACAGCCATTTTGGTTCTAGAACCAGGTTCTCTTGATATAGCTTCAATAGTTACTGTGCCAGAAGCTATTTCAGGCACCTCTTGTTCGAATAATTTGGCAACAAATTTAGGATCAGCCCTACTAATTATTATTTCAGGACCTTTTGAACCATCTCTTACCTCTTTTAATAAAACTTTTATCTTTTGACCAGATCTATATTGCTCAGTATAAACTTGTTCCCCAGAGGGCATTACTGCTTGAGCATGAGATTTACCTAAATCAACAGTGACAGTACGGTCATCAACTCTAAATATTGTACCTATAACAATTTCTCCAACTTTGTCATTGTATTCTTTAAAAACTAAGTCTTTTTCGGTTTCTCTGATTTTTTGTAATATGACCTGTTTAGCTGTTTGAGCAGCAATTCTACCAAAACCTGCAGGGGTAACATCTTTACCATCTTTTATAATCTGCACTTCACCTGTGTTTGTGTCTAAATCAACGCTTATTTCTTCTAAAGCAACTTCTTCTCCAATATCTCTTCTGTCTTTTCTATATGCAGTAGCCATAGCATCTTTTATTGATGCCAAAATGCTGTCAACTGGTATACCTCTTTCAGAAGCCAATTGATTCAAAGCTAAACTAAATTCTGTTATTGCCATATTTTTTAATAAAAAAAGTGGGACTGACCACTTATAACCAAATACTATTTACACTTAATACTGGGAAAATTATAGCACAAACAATAATAAAATGTTAGGGAAAAGTAAAAAATATAGGACCCTCCTTATTACTAAGGAGAATCCTATTACTCAATAGAGCTTTTCGATGTGGAGTGCGCCAACTAATCCGCCCCGTACAAAATCAGCACGAACTCTACTACCTTTACAAACGTGGTTGTAGTAGTCCTGCGTTACGTACACGGTGCCTTGTGCACCCTCACATTCGAGTGTTAGCTCCCAGAAGTCATCAATATGTTGCGGAATCATCACTTTTCCTGCCATGAGGATATGTGTATGCTCTTCGGTGAATGTCTTCTCAATAACGGTACATTCACCAGACTCTGAGGTTCCTGTGAGGCAGTCTATCCCATTGATAATCCACTCAGTAATTAACAGAAACACTAGGAGCATGACTCCCCCAACGACAATTGCCACGATAGTTCCAAGTGGCCAGTCAAGCAACATTTGCCAGAAAAACAGGAGAAATTTATTCATGTTAGCTCCTTATAAAAGGTGTTAGGGATTTTTATTTCTGCTTATGATTATATAGGACACTATAGGGTATGTCAAGATCTTTGATATTCTTCCAATAGCTGTCGTTGTTTTCTGCTTAACCCCTTTGGTGTTGTTATTACAACTTGTACGATAACATCTCCCTGACCGGTACTTTGAAGTCTAGGCATACCTTTACCTTTTATTAAAAATTTAGTCCCATACTGGGTAGTTGCCGGTATCTTAAGTTTTGTTTTACTTAAACCATCCTTTTTGGATAAATCTACTGTTGTTATCTCTATTTCCCCACCTAAAGTAGCTAATACAAAATCAATGTCTTTTGTTATAACAATAGTTCCCTGTACAATTTCAAACTCTTTGGGGGTACGATATCTTACTGTTATAAATAAATCACCGGAAGGTAATCCATTTGGACCAGCCATACCCTTACCAGTAAACCTTATTTCTGCCCCATCATGAATACCCGCAGGTATCCTGATCTTAGTCTTACCACTATCAATAGAAACTTCTTTCTCTACACCAAACAGTGCATCCTTGAAATCAATATGCATTTCATAGTAGAGATTCTTTCCTTTTTGAGGTCTACGGGAAGAAAAACCCTTACCAAAGAAACTTTCAAAAATATCAAAAGGGTCTACATCTCCAAAAGGATTACTACCACTAGCGGAGGAATAAAAATTACCCCATTGGTTATAGTTACCACCAGCACTACCCATATTAGGACCTGCATGTCCATACTGATCATACATTTGTTTCTTTTGAGGGTCACTTAACACCTGATAAGCTGCACTTATTTCTTTAAATCTTTTCTCCGCAGCAGCCTTATCTCCATCTTTTACCATATCAGGGTGATGCTCTCTTGCTAGTTTTCTGTATGCTTTTTTAATATCTTCTTGGGTTGCATTCTTTGATACACCAAGTATTTCATAATAGTCGTTAGACATAACATTAAGTATTTTATCACTTGATAGTACAGTTTGATATACGCAAAAACCCCACAAAAGTGGGGTTTTTGATTCTAGTTTACTTACAGATTGCTATTATTTAACAGCATCTTTTAAGCTTTTACCTGCCTTGAATGCAGGGGTTTTACTAGCAGGAATGTGTAAAGGAGCTCCTGTTTGAGGATTTCTACCCATTCTTGCGGCTCTTGTTCTAACTTCGAAAGTACCGAAACCGGTCCAAGTTACACTTTCGCCCTTTTTCATAGAAGCCATTACGACAGCGGATACTGCGTCGACAGCCTTTGCGGAGTCAACTTTAGTCATACCTGCTTTGTCAGCTACTAAAGAAATTAATTGTTGTTTGGTCATTATTCTATTACACCCCCTTTCAAAATTATTGCCTGGTGTGGCTTATACAACTTTATCTATTCTAACAATAGAATTCTTTTCTGTATCCAATAATACGCTCCTAAAAGCTTTTGTACCAGCTTCTTCCCACTCAAACTTCTGAAATCTAGCTGTTTGGAACATTCTCAAAACTATTTCATATTTAACACCCAAAGAAGAGTCAATTGCTCCGGTCATACCAACATCCGTAACAAACATAGTGCCTTTTGGTAATACTCTGTTATCGCAAGTAGGAACATGGGTGTGAGTACCTAAGACAGCCGTAACTTTACCGTCCATGTACATACTGAATACGGCTTTCTCACTTGTGGAATCTGCATGGAAATCGATTATGGTTGCTGCTAACTTTTCATATTTATGTTTTTCTATGATTCCATCCGCTTTTTTGAATGGATCATCTAGATACGCAAAAGGACCACCATACGAAGTTCTACCCATTAAGTTAATCAGAAGTATTTTTCCATGCTTACCTGTATCGACTAATGTATAACCTTCACCAGGAGCTGTAGCATCATCTGGATAATTAGCGGGCCTAATTACAGGTAGAGTATCTATAATGTCTTCAGTACCCCTTTGCCAATAGATATGGTCTCCACCTGTAAAGTAATCAACTCCTGCAGATTGTAATTCCATTAAAGTTTCTGGGGTAACACCTTTACCTCCTGCTTCATTTTCAGCATTGGCTAGTACAACATCTATTTCGTATTCTTTCTTTAAATCAGGGAGTATTCTCTTAACAACTTTTCGTCCAGGTTCAGCAACTATTTCACCTATAAATAATATTTTCATTCTATAGCTTTCTAATACTCAAATTCTCTACTTGATAAATATCAAATATATTAATGGGCTCTTTGGTTGACTTTACCATAACACCCAATATATATGCAATAACAACAATGAAAAAAGCAATAAAAAGTACTTTTAGAATAGAACCAATGAGACGTATCAATACGGAGTAAACTATTACAAATAGCAGTAATAACAACAAATAGTACATGTGTATTTTTTATAACACTAAAAACTATTTTTTAAAAGTCTCTCTCCTTTAAAAACGTTATTTAGCGGTTTCAGTTACGCGAGTTTCTCTAATAACAATGACTTTAACTACACCGGGATATGTTTGTTCTAGTTCAATCTTTTTAGCTATTTCACGAGCTAGGTAAGCGGTAGATTCATCATCTACTTTTTCTGGAGCTACAAACACACGTACTTCACGTCCTGCAGAAACGGCATAAACTTTTTCTACACCATCAAAGGACATTGCCGCACTTTCAAGATCTTTTAGTCTTTTAACATACGCTTCATAGTCTTCACCTCTGGAACCAGGTCTTGCACCGCTAATATGATCAGCTAAAGCTACTATTGCGGATTCTACTGTTGAATAATGATCATCGTGGTGTTCTGCAACACAAGCTATAACTTTATCCTCTACTCCAAATTTTCGTAACATATCTACACCAAGATCAACATGAGAACCATCCGCATCGGTAATAATCTTTCCTAAATCATGGAATAAACAACCCATCTTTACTGTTTCAACATTAGCGTTTAGTTTGGTAGCAATGTATATACCTAATCTTGCAGCTTCTAATGTGTGCTCAATCATATTTTGACCATAAGAGAATCTGTATTTGAATTTACCAAGTAATTGAATTAATTCTTTAGATAGGTTGTATACCCCTAGTTTATGGCACAAATCATCTCCTGCTTTATACATCAAGTGTTCTATTTCCTTAGTTGTCTTTTCAACTATTTCTTCGATTCTTGCAGGTTGTATTCTTCCATCTGCAATTAACCTTTCCATAGCCACTTTGGCAATTTCTCTTCTTACAGAATCAAAAGAGGAAATAGTAATTTCACCAGCAGAGGCATCAAGATCTAAATCTACACCAGTTAGTTCTTCAAAGGTTCTAATATTTCTACCTTCTTTACCAATAATTCTTCCTTTTATATCGTCATCTGGTAATTTAACTTTGGATGTACTACGTTCTACTACAATGTCTGTAGCACTAAATTCCATGGCATCTATGATAACTTCTTTAGCAATTCTATCTGCTTCCTTTTTTATATCGTCTTCAATTTGGCGGATCTTTCTGCCTTTTTCGTTTACTAAATCCTTTTCCAAATTTTCCAACAGTATCTTTCTAGCTTCTTCTTTAGATAAAGATGCAAGGGATTCAAGTTTGGATTTTTGTTCTTCAAACATTGTATCCACTTCTCTTTGTTTTTTCTCAATAGACTCTTTAGCTAACTTTAATGTTTTAGCTTTTCCCTCGAGTTCTCGTTCGACACCCTCTAATCTCGTTTTCTTTACAGCAAGATCTCTTTCTAATTCAATGGATTTCTCTTTGGATCTGCGTAACTCATTTTCGGTTTCTTCCCTGAACTTTAAGGCTTTATCCTTAGCGTCTAAGAGTATTTCTTTAGCTTGTGCACGCGCCTCAATTAATAAAGCTTCTTTATTACTAATACCTTCGGTATGTTGTCTTGGCTCATTAGGCTCTACGCGAACTTTTTCTTTAACGGAAACAGCTACACTACTCTTCGGTTTGAAGAGATTTAACAAATCTTCTATAAAACTCATTACTAATTACCTCCATAATAGGCATGGTATTAAAACCACGCTGTCCAGTTTTATCACAACTAAACAATAAACAAATAAATAATGAGATTTGACTATTTAACCTATCAAGGAATACACCGAGTAAAACAACTGTTTAAAATGTAAAACTCACAAATTGTATCTGTAAAATTCCTTATAAACATAATCATAAATAGCAAAATCTACACGGTAATTTTAGTTTATAAAGGGGAATGTGTCAAAAACCCTAGAAATAATGTCATAAGAGTAACCTTTACCTATAAGATAGCGCTTAACCCTAATAGGATCTTTCAATACCAAAATCTTTTTTTTATAGTCTGCTAAAGCGCAGTTATAGTCATGGTCCGGAGATAAAGAGGATAATACGGAGGAAATAGACTCTAAGTCCAAACCCCGTTTCACTAATATCTTAGATAAAACCTTAGTGTTTCTAAACTTACTAGACAACTCAATTTTTGAAGAAACATCCTTTAACACAGCAACGTCATCTAGCATATCCAACTCTCGTAACCTATCGAGAATAGACATAAAAATGCCCTCCCTATCCTCAACAAATAGCTCATACTTCTTAAGATAAGAACTAAGCTTGGAAGATATTTCTTTCAAGGTTTTTCGCCCATAGGAAAGGTAGTTTAATACCTTTCCTAGGACAGCAGAGTAAATATTTTCTAGATCTGGATTTTTAGTCGAGTACACCTTCGTCAAAAGAATCCCCTTCTTCGGACTTTATTTCAAGAGGAACATTATGTTTCTTACCTAAAGCTTCTCTGACATCTTTTTCTATTTCGTCACGAACCTTAGTATTCTCTTTCAACATCACCTTAACGGCTTCTCTTCCTTGACCAAGTTTTTCACCCTTGTATTCGTACCAGGACCCACTCTTTTTAACAACATCAAAGTCCACTGCCACATCAATTAAACTACCTTCTTTGCTTATCCCTTCTGCAAACATGATATCGAATTCTGCAACCCTAAATGGGGGTGCAACTTTGTTCTTAACTATTTTTGCACGTACTTTTATACCTGATATATCCGCACCCTCTTTTACAGATGTAATCCTCCTAACTTCTATTCTTACAGAAGCATAGTATTTCAAAGCTTTACCCCCTGCAGTAGTTTCTGGATTACCAAACATTACTCCAATCTTTGAACGCAATTGGTTCGTAAACAAAATAGTACAGTTAGATTTACTAACAATAGCAGTAATTCTTCTTAATGCCTGGCTCATAAGTCTAGCTTGTACAGCAACCTGTGTATCTCCAATATCACCTTCTAATTCAGCACGTGGCACTAAAGCAGCAACAGAGTCTATTGCAACTAAATCTACGGCATTAGACCTTATTAAAGTTTCTGCTATTTCTAAGGCCTGCTCCCCAGTATCAGGTTGGGAAACTAATAAGTTTTCTACATCTACACCAGTCTTTTGAGCATAGGTAGGGTCAAAAGCATGCTCGGCATCTATTAAAGCGGCTACTCCACCTTTTTTCTGAGCTTCCGCAATAATATGTTGTACTAAGGTAGTCTTACCAGAAGACTCTGGTCCAAATATTTCAATAATTCTTCCTCTTGGAACGCCACCTATGCCCAAAGCAATATCTAAAGCAATAGATCCAGTAGGTATAACGGGGATGCTTCTCTCCCCAACTTTATCCCCTAATTTCATGATAGCACCTTTACCAAAACTCTTTTCAATTTGAGCAAGAGCAGTCTTTAAGGCTATCTCTTTATTCTTAGAAATTACATCTTGAGCAGGTTCTTGTTTAGTAGTCATAATTCCTCCAAATTAAATAACTTCGTATAAACTTCGGATTTTTATATCCTATAAATATAGTAACTAAGGAAAACAACTTTAGCAATAAGTTAAATTCTAATTTAATTGGAAAGACACTTTTTTATTCTAGCTAGAGCAATATCTCTACCTAGAACGGGTAACATATCAAAGATTTGAGGAGTAGCCTTCTTCCCTGTTAAAGCTACACGTAGAGTCATAAAGGCTTCTTTTGGCTTGTAACTTCTCTTCTCCAGTAACTCGTGACAAACAGTTTCTAAATTATGATGAGTCCATTCAGTAGTTTCAAATACCTCAACAAAAGATCTTAATATTTCATCCTTCCTATCAGTATCTCCACTAACAAATTCCAATAAGTCTTCCGCATTAACAACAGGTTCAGAAAAGAAATAATCAGTTAAATCTTGAAATTCAGAAAGTATTTTCATTCTATCTTGTACTAAAGTCATAACACTAACCATGTAGGAATCGTCCTTACCAACAGGTAATACAATATCAAATTTCTTAGACCAAGCTTTCAACCTTTCCCATAAATCTTGAGGACTCAGACTTCTAATATAGTGACCATTCATCCACAAAAGTTTCTGCCTATCAAAAGAAACTAAATCTGTTTTTTGTATTCTATCCAAAGAAAATACCTCTACAAATTCATCTAAAGAATATATTTCTTTTTCACCACCTGGATTCCACCCCAGGAACATTAAGAAATTCAACATTGCCTCTGGAAGGTAACCCTCCTTCAAAAACTCTATTGCAAACACGGATCCAAATCTTTTAGAGAGTTTCTTTGAACCACCTAATTCTTTCAGATTAGGTAGATGAGCTATAACTGGAATATCCCAACCAAATGCTTTATATAAAAGCACATGCTTAGGAGTAGAAGGTATCCAATCATTACCCCTCATAATATGGGTAACACCCATCAGATGATCATCCACGACAACACCTAAATGATAAGAAGGATATCCGTCGGATTTAAGTAGTACTTGATCATCCACGTCATTAGAATTAATAGTTATTTCTCCAAATACTACATCTTTAAAAGATATATCTTCATTACTTGGAACATTTAATCTAATAACATGGGGCATTCCAGAATCTAAATTTTTCTTTACATCCTCTGCTGAAAGGGACAAACATTTTTTATCATACTTAGTGACAGGTAATCCTTGTTTTTGTTGCTCATCACGCAATTCATCCAATCTCTCTTTTGAACAGAAACAGTAATAGGCTTTACCCTTCTCTACCAACTCTTCAGCATATTTTTTGTATATATCTAATCTTTCGGACTGGACATAAGGACCAACTTCTCCACCTTTTCTTGGACCCTCATCCCAAGACAAACCGTAGTCACCTATGACATCTAAAATACGTTCTGTTGCCCCGGGTACATACCTAACCCTGTCAGTATCTTCAATACGAATTATAAAAACACCTTTGTTTTTCTTAGAAAATGCATAATTGTATAACACAGTTCTTATGTGTCCAACATGATATTCACCTGTAGGGCTGGGAGCCATTCTAGTCCTTACTGTCATATATTAAGATTCTATCATGTTTAGTGTAAAATATATTTAATGAGTCTAACTAGTACTTCAAAGTGGTTTAAAAAGTTCACATTTTACCTTGGCGGAATAGTAATTTTCTATTATATTTTGATATTAGTTCTAATACCTAGTGTAAAGGCAACAATAGCAGCAATAATACCTGATAAAAATCCTCCAACATTAGCTTACGGAATACTACCCTCTCTAGAATTCACAACAAAAAATATTACAGGTAATCAAAGTTATGAATTAAATACTAAGACCGGACGATTACCTACCACCCTACCAAAAAGAGCAAAAGTGTATGAAATAAAACAAATGCTCTTTTCGTATAATGCAGGTAAATCTGCACAAAATGACGCAGCTTACTTGGGTTTTGCGGATGGAGATTTAATAACAGATCTGAAAGGTAAAACATACAAATGGAGAAGTTTAAAAACAGGTGGAACATTAGAGATAGAGATAGATTCGAAGAAATTAACTATGAATACAAATTTGAGTGGTAAAAGCAGCACTTATAAAACCGGGTCGCTGACAGAAACAACTGCAGTTGAGAACGCTACTAGCATGCTAGAAGCCACAGGAAGAATAGATGATTTATACAGGACGGGAACTAACACGCTATATAAAGGAAAATATACGGGGAACAAATTAGTAGAAACACAGGATAGAAGAGATGCTCAACTCTATAGAGTAGATTTCTTTAGAACCATAGGAGATACAGAGAAAGAAAAGTATAAGATAGTAGGGCCAGATCCAAAAGTAGGGCTTTTACAGGTATTCTTAGGAGCAGAAGAGACTGGTGAAAGATACACCTCTAAGGCAGATATATCTCCAGCAACATTTCCCATACTGGACTTAAATTATAATGAGATAAATACCACATCCACAGCAACCTACCCATTAGTAGATATTTCTCAAGCTTGGGCAGCTATAAAAAAGGGGCAAGGAATTGTAGCTAGTGTAACCCCCAAAGGAGCTAATCCTTTTACGGGATATGACACTACTGAAGTAAATAACATCTTAATAAATGATATATATATTGCGTACTATGAAGCAGCTACAGCACAAAAATACCTTCAACCTATTTATGTATTCGAAGGTAACTATAAAGCTACAGGAACACAAGGAGGAGATATAACCATATACTTCCCAGCAGTAACAGGTGAATATATACAAGCTGTAGGAAAATAAGAGATCATTTAACCCAAGAGTAACTACCCAATGTCCAATTCAAAAGGCTCTTTGTATCAAAGAATCTATCCGAACTATTCAATACAACAATAACAATGTCCACATTCTTATCGGACTCAACATATTCATAAATTAAAACCTCACCTGCAGCGGCTGTCGTACCCGTTTTAACACCTACAGTATTACCTATTTCCCAGAGCAACTTATTAGTATTACCTATCTTAATAAAAGTGCTTTCGTCAACACTAGAAACAATATACTCTTTAGTCTTAACCATAGAGGATATCAAGTTATTCTTCGTAGCTGCATCAGATAATACATATAGGTCAGCAGCAGTAGAATAGTGAGAACCATTTACACCATCTAATCCTACAGGATTGGTAAGAGATGTATTGGTCATTCCAATCTCCTTGGCTTTATCATTCATAAGGCCAACAAACTCGTCATAAGTTATCTTTCCATTTGCTAAAACACATGCAGCATCCGCCCCAGATTGTATGAGCAAAGCGTTGAGTAATGATTCAACAGTAAAAGACTTACCTGCAGGTAATCCCACCATAGAACCATCTACCTGCGTGCACTCCACAGGCACTTCTAAAACATCAGAGGGATTATATAAATCCAAAGCTACTAATGCGGTCATTAATTTTGTTGTAGAAGCAGGAGCAACGGCTTGGTTGCTATTCAAATCAAATAGTATATTTCCAGTTTTTCTAGCTACTACTAATGCAACTTTTGCAGAAATTGCAGGGGCAGGTAATTCACGAACTAAAGATACTGTAGATGCCCCAAGTACCTCTTTCTCCTCAGCATGAACTACTGTTTTTAGAACAGGGTAACCTACTAAGTTCGAATAACTATCGGGAGAAATACCGGCAACTAAATATGGTAAAAGGTAACCATTAGCTAATACAAAACCAATGGTTACAGCATTTATACTTAATGCAGTAATACCCCGAATTAAAGAGAATAGCTTTCTCTCTAAGAAGTTTAAGGCAGTAACAAGGGACAAGACTGTATTTAATAAAAACTTTTGAGAAAAAGACATAAGATGATAATACCTTTAGTTCCAACTAAGTATCAAGGTCTTAATCTTTTAACATCTCTTGGTAAGAATATAGCTTCTTTAACACTAGCAAGGTCTAATATTTTCATAATAAATCTTGCAGGGCCAATACCACAACCACCATGAGGAGGACATCCATATCTAAAGAAATTAATATAATCTTCTAAGTCTGTTAGGTTCATACCTTTTTCTACAGCTTGTTTTTCTAGTATATCAACACGATGCTCTCTCTGAGCTCCTGTAGTAACTTCTAAACCCTTATATATAAGGTCAAAACTCTTAGTCAATTCTGGATTATCTGTATGTCTCATATGATAGAAGGGACGAATAGAAATATGGTAATCGGTTATAAACAAAAAGTCATGATTAAATTCCTTCTTTACGTATGCAGATATAGCACGTTCCTCTTCTGGACTTATATCGTGTTCTTTCTCGCTAGGTATACCTAATTCCTTTAGCTTAGCTTTAACATCTACCATAGTCATTTTTGGGAAGGGTGCAGTAGGCACCTCTATATCATAAACAGCTTTAACTTTTTCGAATCCTTTAATAATCATTTGTTCTTCCATAGCCATAAGATCTTCATGAGAATCAATATAACCTACCTCAAAATCCCAACCAGTAAATTCAGTAACATGACGAGTTGTGTAAGAGGGTTCTGCTCTAAATACAGGTCCTGTTATAAAGATTCTGTCTAGATCAGAAGCAATAGCCATCTGTTTGTAGAATTGGGGAGATTGAGCAAGGTAAGCCTGTCTATCAAAGTAATCTACCTTAAATACCTCTGCTCCAGTTTCACTAGCAGTACTCATTAAAGAAGGAGTATATATCTGAGTAAAACTATTTTCATAAAAATATTCTCTAAACCCTTTTTCTAACTCTGTCCAAATGGAAAATATTTTTTGATTATCTGCTTTTCTCAGATCTAACCATCGCCAGTCTAGTCTCTTTGTAATATCTACATCTTCAGCACCCTTCTCTACTACCACAGGTATAGGTAATTGTGGAGCAGATAGGGATAATACCTCCAGAGATAGTGCTTGAACTTCAATTCCCCCAGGGGCTTGCTTTTCTTCTTTAGCTAAGCCACGAATGGATACAACAGATTCCAATGTTAATTCTGGTACTAGATCAAATACTTCTTTTTCAGATTTCAAAACAACTATTTGGATAATACCTGTAACATCACGTAATAATAGAAATTTAATTCCACCTTGATTTCTAATGGAATGAATAAACCCTTTTATAATAACTTCGTTACCGATGAAGTTCTTTAAATCTTTAATGTAAGTTCTTGGCATATAGCTCCTCTATTTAATTAAATAAACGGATGTTGGAGAAATAAAAAAACCCCAACATAATCGCTAGGGTCTATATATAGACGGTACCACCTAGTACTTTTAACTTTTAAAGCTATCACGGGCTACCCGGTAAGGCATTTCCTCCCTACAGCTCCGAGGTGTCACATTCCTCATCAAAGCTTTTTGAATTGAGGTAAATATAGCAAAAATATGGGGATAAAACAATATAGGACGGGCAGTCCAGTCGCAAGCGACTGGACTGTCAAAACAAACTTACAGGTCATCCTGCTTGGCAAATGCCACATGGAAAATGAACTCCCACACGACACGCAAACACGCGCCATCCCCTTTGTAGAGGAAGATGGGAGTCCTAGACTCCTGGGGCCACATCCACGGGGTGAAAAAAAGGTACTTGCCCTTGGTAGTTTCCAAGGAATAACCGCGGTACCAATCGTAACCCAAAAACATGGGGTGCAGACTCCCCGCGTATTCCAACGGGGAAAGGGCACGATTCCCGTATTCCGTGAAGGAAATCAACCCAGAGAACCAATGCGCCAGGGGAGTACCACCTCGCGCGGGACTGCTCCGCCAGTAGCGATAATTCCGCCACAAATAGAGCACCCACAACGGGAACACCGCCAAGGGCGACCAGCAAACCCGGTACCCCGGATAGCTCTTGTCCACTTTGGGCTGGACAACTTTCATCCAGTGTATGACGTATGCCGCGATACTACCCAGCAGGGCAATCGCAAAGGACAACCAGATGTATTCAGTCATGATAAGCCTCTCAGTTAGTTTGGATTTTAAGCGATAGTTTACAACAAAAAGGGTATTTACTCAACTATGGGATATGATTAAATCCTTAACCACTAAATCAATATAGGTTCTGCCATTGTATTCATTTTTATTTAGGGAGTAAGCAATATCCACATGAGTGCCTAAAGATATATCTACCGAGTCTCTAAAGTTAAACCAAATGGCTTTATAGGTATTTTTTCCATTAGTTAGTTTAAGGATAAGATGATTGTTCTCTTTGCCTGTTTTGGATATATCTGCTACACCTAAGTTTCTACTTACAAAAATAGGTTGTTCATTACCTAATCCAAATGGTTTAAGTTTATCTATCTCTACAAGCAAGTCTAATGTCACTAATTCAATAGGTATAACCGTATCAATTTTTAATTCGGGTATGAGTAATTCAGGAGATATTTCCACCTTCTCCAATTCTTCTTCCAATAGAGGAATATTTTCTCTCTTTATAGTAAAACCTGCAGCCATAGGATGCCCTCCAATATCTACGAATAAGTCTTCAAATTTACGAAGTATTTCAATAATATTCACCCCAGCAACAGACCTTACAGAACCTTTTCCAAAGCCATCTTCTAAAGATATGACAATGGAAGGACGATAATATTTTTGAGCAAATTTAGAAGCAACAAGTCCAATTATTCCATCATGATATTTTTCGTTTGCTACCAAAAGTATGTTAGGCAAATTCTTTTCATCTACAGTGGATAAAGCATACATTTCTACTGTCTTATCCTGCCTGCTCACGTTTATATCATTCAACTTTTTAGCCAAAGATAAAGACTTGTCCTGATCTTTTTCCAAAAGGAGTTCTAAAGCTAAATCAGCGCCTTCTAACCTACCTGCAGCATTTAGTCGGGGACCTATTACCCATCCCAAATCATAAGTCGTAACCTCCCCTGTTTTACCTGATACTTGTAATAAGTTCTTGATACCTAAAGGGGAATTAGTATTAAGTATCTCCAAGCCAGTTTTAACAATAGACCTATTAACACCTATCATAGGAAAAAGATCTGTAACAGTAGCAATAGCCCCCAAACTTATAGAGGTATTACTCTTAGAACCTAATGCTTTACTCAAAAACCAAGAAACCATAGCACCAACTATTTCATCATTCCAAACCAAAACATCCGGAACAGGAACATTATCTGGTTTCTGATGATGATCTGTTAAAACAATTTTATGCCCTAAGTCTTTAATATAAGACACTACTTCCGTACCTGTAATTCCTGTATCTACAGTGATAAATAGTACCTTTTCATCTTTGTAATTCACTAATATTTCATCAATAGCTTTCTTAGAGAGTCCATACCCATGCGTAAATCTATTAGGAATAAAATATCTTATAGTTGAATAGCCCAACTCCTCTTTCAAAGTAGAATAAATTATTGCAGTAGCATTAACACCGTCAGAATCGTAATCCCCATATATAACAATTGGAATATTTTTTGAAATAGACTCAAGTATCAATTCTTTAGCATCTTTTAAAGACTTTTTAAAATCAGTAGGAAATTTATCGTAATAGTATTTTATGGAAGGTATATTTAAGAATTCATCCCCTTCTTTAATACCTCTAAGCGATAATAGATAAGGTAGAAGTCCTGAAATATCACCTGAATAGTCACCTAAAATGTTCCAGCGGATCATTTATTACTTTCTTGTTTTTTTGCTTTCCCAAAGAACTAGTATTGGTGTTGCTGTAAATATAGACGAGTAAGCACCAGATACAATACCAATAAGAAGAGCTAAAACAAAATTCTTGATACTACTACCCCCTAAAATATATAAGGCTAGGAGGGTAAAAATGACTGTTAAAGAAGTAGCGAGAGATCTATTTAATGTCTCTACCAAAGAATAATTTGCAATTGTCTCAAACTGCCAACTCTTGGGTAATTTATTAAGATTTTCTCTAATCCTATCGAATACCACAATCGTATCATGAACAGAAAAACCAATAACAGTTAAAACCGCTGTAATGAATAAAGCATCTACTTCTACATGAGCAAAATGTCCAAGAATAGAAAATATACCTAGTACTAAAAAGGCATCATGCAACATTGCAATAATTGCACTAGCCCCAAACTTTAAACTTGAATAAGGGGAAGGTATATTTCTAAAAGCATATGCAATATATAAAAGTATCCCCAAAGATGCCCAGAATAATGAAACGAAAGCATTCTTTGTAGTTTCTTTACCTACTACAGGACCCACTGTCTCAAAAGATACTTGAGATATATCTTTATTCACTTTTTTTAACTCATCATTGATCTTGCTATTCAAGTGAACATCTAAGGGTTTAGTTCTAATTACTACAGTAGTGTCATTCTCTTTGGATACCCCTTCTAGTACTACATCATTACCTTTGTAGACAGAGGATATAACATCTGCAACCACTTCTTTTGGTACAGAGTATTTAACAAGAGAACCACCTGCAAAATCAATAGAAAGATTTAATCCAAAAACTAGAAGTGAAACAATTCCAGGTATTAAAACTATTAAGGAAAATATCAAATATCCAATTTTGTATTTCAATATGTTCATGATTGTTTAAACGCCTTTATTAAAGTTCGTACAAAAAAGATAGAACTAAATAGAGAGACTAAAATGCCAATAGCCAAAGTTAAAGCAAAACCTCTAACAGGGCCCGTACCTAACTGAAATAGTATAAAACAAGTAATGAGAGAGGACATGTTGGAGTCTTTTATAGAATTCCAAGCTCTTTCAAATCCTAGTTCCAAAGCTTCTTCTTTCTTTTTACCCCAGAAAAGCTCCTCTTTATAACGTTCAAATATTAAGATATTTGCATCCGTTGCCATACCTACAGAAAGAATAAAACCTGCAATACCGGGTAAGGTTAGAACTACAGGTATAACTTTAAAGATGGCTAGTACTAAAATAGTATAAAAGATAAGGGATAACCCTGCTAATAAGCCTAAACCTTTATATTTATACACCAAGAATATAAATACTATAAAAAGTCCCACTAGTCCTGCAAAGAAACTTCTGTGTATGGAATCATTTCCTAAGGTAGCACCAAGGGTTTCTTGTTGTAATAGGGTGACCGGGATAGGTAAAGCACCTGCCCGAAGTTGAATACTTAAATTCTTAGCAGTTTGCATATCAAAGTTACCACTGATTACAGGATCATTAACAACACCATTAGCTAGATCAGAACTTATAACCGGAGTAGAAAGAGGGAAATCACTGTCATCTAAAAATAAAGCTATGGGCCTACCAACATTTTCTTTTGCTAAAGAAGAAAACTTTTCTCTACCCTCATTGGTAAAACGTAATTGTATTTGGGGTCTACCTTGGTTTTTAATGTTACCACTATTGTCCACCACAACATCTACACCTTTTAGATCGGCTCCAATAATACCTGTGTCAACCCAAGAAGATGGCTGTTGAAAGTACTCAAAAAACTTCTCCTCAGTCCAATCCAATTTAGGATCTAACTTCTTGAATCTTAGCTGAGCTGTCTTTCCAATAAGACTCACCGCCTCAGAAACAGCTGTAACACCGGGGAGTTCCACAACAATACGATAATCATCGTTTATCTTGGAAGTAGAAATATTAGGTTCAGAGACACCTAGGTAGTTTATTCTTCTGGAGATAATTTCTTTGGCAGAGTCTAAGGCTTTCTCTTTTTCAGAATCCTGAATCTTAGACATATCTGCTTGCATCACAATACGTATACCGCCTTCAATATCTAAACCCATTTTGAAATCAGAAATGTCTTTGGCAATCCTACCCCCAAACCAGTTTATGTTATAACCACCAATAGCGGAATCCAATCTAAGAATAGAGTTATTTATCTTAATATCAATCTTTGGCAATACAATTAACACTGCAAGTGTAAACAATGCAGACACCAAACCCAATCTGAAATATATATTCTTTAAAAATTTCATCAAACTATAGAATAGAATTTTTCTTCGTCGCCGACAAGCATGGATCTACTCTGAGATAAAACTTTGAATATGAAGGAGTCATTTTTTCTCTTTCGGAATAAGAATTCATCAGAGGTCATAACAGAATAGTTAATTTCTTTCCCTACCTTTTTCTCATAACTATTCACAATCTTAGAAGCATTTTCAAAGTTTATATCCCCTACTAAAAACAAGTCCACATCTAAAGCAGTAGACTCTCTACCCTTTAGGAATGCTAAAGAAATCATAGCAAATTCTAATTTACCTAGATTATCCTTGTTTTTAATAATATCGGCTCCCAAACCATGTTCCTTAGCGAGCATGGATAACAACTCAGAATACAAAGGATGCGAGGTATTAACCGTATAAAATATCTTATTAGAGCTCTGCCTTCTATCCAACAACCCAATAGAAGTAAGGTTATTTAATTCCCTACGCACAGCATTTATTTCTGCCTCTACCTTACGAACAATAGCCCTAACATGAAGGGATTCTTTAGGATTTACTAAGAGTAAGTCCAATATTCTCAATCTTACTTCAGATACAAAAAGGCTTTTTAACATAAAACTCCATTCCGGGCAGAATAAAAGTTAATATACTACCTGACTCATGTTCCTATCAGGAACAATACTTATCCAAAATTTTCCCCTATTAAATTCCATCTCCTTTCCGGATAGATCATAAAACAGGGTTCTAGAATCACGGTCTGCTTTAGACCATGTTACCTTTATAGCTTTTCCGTCTATAAAAACAACACCATCGCCACTACCTACGAGTTGATAATCCAAGCGACTCTTTTCATCGCCTGCAATACTGGATTCTGTTACAAACTGAACAATAAGATTCTTTACCTCTATTTGTTTGCCTGTTTCATTATCCATATGTGGTACTGGAGAATCATTTTCGTCGTAACCCATATATCTAAGGTAAGTGTTATTTGCAGAGTTGTATTTGAAAATAGCAGAATAATCACCTTTGTACCAGAAATCTATTGAAATATTGGATACAACATCCGTTGTAGTAGGGCTGTCATCTTTAAATTTGTATGAGACAAAGTTTCCCACACCTCCCCAACCTAATTTGTCTCCTAATTCTCTAAGATATTTTCCATCTACATAAGCAGTATGTTCTATTGCTACTTGTTTCATACGTTCTTCATCTCTCCAAAAATCTGCACCACCACGGGATAAACTACGTACAGGCCATGTTTCTATTGCCTCTAATGCCTGAGGAGAATACCCAATATGCATAAGCATGGCATCCCCTAACTCTTTGACTAAAACTAAATAGTATTCTCTGGTACTTCGAATAGGTCCGATCTTATCTGGGGTATTAGTCAAAAAGAAGGCTAAAAATCTAGTAATACCCCCTTCAGCAACAATCTCATAGACAACATCGGCATCAATAAGACCACTTTGAGGTCTGGCATCTACATGATTATTTACCATTGCCCCTAAAGGACGCATATCTAACCAAGTAACCTTAGAACGCTCAAATATTTCACCAGTAATGGGGTTAGATACTAAATCCTCAATTTTCTTTACCTCGTCTCCTCCTGTAGCAAAGGGACTAATAAGTGTCTTGGAGGAACCAGATTTATTTAAGAATAAAAGAAATAAACCCATTAAGACTGTAACAGCAAGTAAAACAGAGATGACTATTTTAAATGGATTATTGGATCTATTTTTACCACGCTCAAGTGGAGTATAAAGCAAACTGTCCATACATTTAATATACATTTGGGTAAATATTTTGTCTACCACTTTTATACTCATTAATACTATTTATGGTCACAACGGTAATAAAGGTAATATACCGTATAGGATACATGAATTTAATATGAATTTAGTTAATAAACGAGCATTACCTTGTTACTCCTATATGGGCAATAACTAAAAGGGGTTATATTGCAAAATTGATTGCAATTAAGCTTTTTGCTATAATTCCTAGCGTTTGACACCCCTAGATTGGGCATGATAAATATAACAATGTAGTTAGTCAAAGCATTTTAGCTGCCCCAAAGTCAGTTTAGGTTACTTCCAAGCCTATGTAATTTGTACTCTATGTATTAATTTTGGAAGTGAAAGTAGTGGTAATAATAAGATGACAAACACAAGTCAAATGACTAGTCTTTATCTTACAAAAGAAGGCTTAGAAAAATTAAAAGCAGAGCTTACTGAACTAAAAGAAGTAAAAAGACCACAAAACATTAGTGTCATTAAAGAGGCACGTGAAATGGGGGATATTTCTGAAAACGCAATGTATGATGCTGCAAGAGAAGAACAAGCTTTTATTGAAGGTAGAATAGCCGAACTAGAAGAAATATTAAGAACAGCAGTAGTTACCGAAGCTTCCGAAAAAGGTACTATTGGAATAGGCAGTACTGTAACAGTGCATATTGATGGCGGTGAAGAAACCTTCCACATCGTAGGTGCTCCGGAAGCAGATCCTATGAACAAAAAGATATCTCATGAATCACCTTTAGGTACCTCTATGATAGGTAAAAAGATTGGTGAAAAAGTAGAGATGGAAACGCCAGCAGGTAAAGTTACATACACAATATTGAATATAAATTAATATTGTTACATCAAGTTAATAATCAAACGAGGATCCCCGAAAGGGGATTCTCTCGTTGTATAAAAACACTTAAACAAAAGAATAAAACCTGTTAGAATAGCCCCAATGACTACACTAACGGAATTAAGAGCTATAAAACTAGAAAAACTTAACAAAATGAAGGAATTAGGAATAAACCCCTACCCTGCATTATCAACTAAAAATGTCACCAATGGGGAGTTGGTATCTAAATTCCAAGATTTTGAGAACAAAGAAGCCACAGTAGCAGGAAGAATAATCGCAAAAAGAGGTCACGGAAAACTAATTTTTATTGATATTGTAGATGAATCCGGAAAAGTACAACTATACATAAAAGAAGATTCTTTTGAAAAAGCAGACTATTCCAAAAGCCAACTAAACTTTCAAGATTTAGAATTGTTAGACACAGGGGATTTTATAGAATCTGAAGGAACTGTTGTAAAGACACAAAGAGGTGAAATATCCGTTCAATCAAATAGTGTAAGAGTATTATCCAAATCTCTGAGACCTTTACCTGATAAGAATGCAGAATTTAATAATGTAGAAGAAAAATATAGAAAAAGATATTTAGATTTAATAATCTCAGAAGATTCAAAAAAGATTTTAGATACAAGGTGGACAATAGAGAAAGAAATAAGAAAATTCTTATGGGATAAGGGATTTAAAGAAGTAGAAACACCTGTATTGCAATCTTTATACGGCGGTACAAATGCCTCCCCATTCACGACACATTTTAATGCTTTAGATGCAGACTTCTATTTACGTATTGCCCCCGAGTTGTACTTAAAAAGATTAAATGTTGGTGGATACGAAAAAATATTTGAAATAGCCAGAAACTTTAGAAACGAAGGTATAGATCAAACACATTTCCCCGAATTTACAATGCTTGAGTGGTACGAGGCCTATGCAGACTACCATAGAGTAATGGACTTGGCGGAAGAACTAACTAAACACCTTGTTAAAGAATTAACAGGTGGGACTAAAATAACAGTGCACGGGCAAGAAATAGATGTGGGTAACAAGTGGCCCAGAAAAACAGTAGACGAAATGTTAAAAGAACATCTAGGAATAGATTGGGAAACTATCACAGAAGAAGAAATAAAAGAACTACAAAAGAAATACAAAGTAGATTTAAAAGGAACATGGTCAAGGAATAAAGCATTATTCGAAATATACGATAGTGTTATCACTTCAACACTAAAAGATCCTATATGGGTAATAGACTATCCAACAGATGTAAGCCCTCTATCCAAGGAACACAGAAGCAAACCAGGAAGAGCTGAAAGATTTGAAGGCTATATCGGCGGGGTAGAAATGTTTGATGGCTGGAGTGAAATAGTATCAGGGCTAGAACAAAGGAATAGATTTGAGAAAGAACAAGCGAACATGCGCGAAGGGGATGCAGAAGCAATGCCTTTAGATGAAGAGTTTCTAGAAGCACTGGAATATGGATGCCCTCCTTTAGGTGGAATCGGATTTGGTATAGATAGATTAGTTATGTTTTTGACAGACACATGGGCTATTAAAAAGGTAGTGGCATTCCCTATACTTAAACCAAGAACTAAAGACAACGAAGATACAAATGATATACTTTAATTATGGAGAGTAATAATCAAGAAAAAAGTACCACGCTTTCTAATAATCTTAGTAGTGCTACTAATGTAATTCTCCCTGAAATAGAGAAAAAAGAAGAAGCAATGAGAAAAAGCAGGAGACGCTTTAAGCTGATTGTATACACCATAATGGGCATTGCAGCCTTTATAGTGCTATCCACTCTTGTGATAATGTTGGTTCAGTATATCCAAGAGAAGAATAAAAAGAGTTTTGAAAAAACTCCTGTAGAAGAGCAAAAACAACTATTAGATATTTCTAAAAACTGGGCCACATATGATAGTAATGAGATAAGAGTAGGGATTAAATATCCGGACAATGCTAAGTTAATAGAGAATAAAAGCTATGAAGGCAGAGTTAGAAATGTAGAAATGATCTATACACCTACTGATAAAGCTACCGTAACAGGAAATAACCTCACGGAAGGATTCATATTTAGAATTACACCTCTTCAAATATCAAAAAAGAATTTAGATGTTGTTGCATCTGTAAAAAGAGATAGTTTTTATGCAGAATGTGGTGAAAATGTTCAAATGTCTGCTGTAAGAGCAGATGTAGTAAATGATTTAGAAGCTAGAACGTTTGATGTAAGAAACTGTAACGGAGATTTTAAAGTTACATACACTTCAAAATTTGGAATATATTACGAGTTGGTACAACTATACCGAGGAGATTTAGGTTTCATACAACAATACAAAATTACAACAGAAGAAATGATGAAATCATTAGCATTTCATCCGGATGATATTATTGTAGAACCCCCATTTAAAGAGTACCAAGACGTACAAAGTGATGTATCCTTCACTTATCCAAAAGAACTATCTGCAGACTGTTGTAGTGTACCCGAACCAAATACACGAACTAGAAATATAGTTACAATGGGAATCAAAGAAACTGAAGAAAAGTACGCTGCCTTCGGAATATTTTATGAGAGCAAAAGATTAACATCAGGTAGAGAAGACAGAACATTTGATGAATACGTGCAACAACAAAAAGAAGCCTTAATAGCAGACTACAAAATTGTAAATGATGGTAGAGAACCAACACTTATTGAAGAACAATTAAATGTGAATGGACTATTCGCAGTTAGATTTAAGGGACTATCCTGGAAGGGTAATGATGTTATCTTAGTGAATGTAACTACAGACACTAGACACAATTACTTCTACTCCATTTCTGTTATGAATAAACTAGGTCCAGACTTTGAAACTACCTTAAAAGATATCCTTGGAACAATGAGTTTTGAAGAAATAGAGTAATTGGTGACCCCACGGGAAATCGAATCCCGGTTACCAGGATGAGAACCTGGTGTCCTAACCACTAGACGATGGGGCCATACAACCCCACAATTTTAACACAAAAATAATATATAATATAAATACAATGACTTGGAACAAGAACTATATCCTCATATTCGTCTTAGCCATATTACTTGAAATAGCCTATCTTAAATTTCAAGGATATAAACCCATAGTTACAAGGAGTAATGAGGGGATAATGGGAATAAGTGTTAAGAAGGAAGAGTTACCATATCCCTCTGGAAGTATTGTAGTATCAGAAACAAAGACAGAGAATATAAACCAAATAACCCTAAAAACTCCTAGCGACTATATAGCGATAAGAAAGTTTTATGAAAATATACTGTTAGAAAAGAAGTGGGTATTAGATAGCGAAGATACAAATGAGACCTTTCAAACCTTAAGATTTAAAAAAGGGAAAAATACCATTACTACAATTAGTAGTATAAATATGGAAGAAGGAAATACCCTTTTAAGTATCGAGATTACCAAAAGATAGCTACTCTTTCGTACCTCTCATAAAAATAGCTCTCCATGGCTGATAGCGACTCACAAAGTTAGTTTCGGATATTACCTCGTTATCTCTTTTTACAGTACGCGTGAAAGAAACACTAGCTCCCCAAGCAGACCAGTCTACCTGTTTTATTACACCCTTAGCTAAGGTAGGATCATCTTGATATAACGCTTCTGGTGGAGCTATAACTCCTGTAACCACAGGTTCAGTCATTTCAACAGACCTACCGTCGGGAGTACCATAGATTCTAAAGGTCAAACTTTGTTCATTTAAATCCCAAGAGGACTGAATAAGAATATAGTTAGGAGTGTCATTTTTGAATTGGAAATCCAGAGATGGTTGGAATATTGCAGCATCTAAACCTACAGGACTATCTATTTCATAGTATCTAACTCTGTAGTCATGGGCATAGCGCATAACAACAGGTAATCCAGAGTTTAATACAGCTCTAAATAGAGTGGTAGAAGTCTGGCAAACACCCCCACCTTCACCTAAAACAGTTCTTCCCCCACTTATTACATAGGCCGCATTGTAGCCGGTAGAGGCGTTTATAGCCCCAATAGCTTTGTTAAAAGAATAGATACTCCCAGGGGGCACTAATACACCATTAGTCTTATCTGCAGCTAAAGTTAGGTTGTGTATTCTAGAATTACTGGATCCTCCATATTTAGATACGCCCATACCCAATAGGGCATATATCCCATAAGTATCTTTATCTAGGTTAGAAATTACAATCGTAGGTACAGTTACACTCTTAGTATCGGAAAAAAAAGTGTTTTTGAAATCCTCTGTAAACCTTGAAACATCTAATTCCTTGCCTTCCTGCAATATTTCAAATGATAAAACCTTACCATTATCTTCATAAGAGACAACACCTCGAGGTAATACATCTACATCCTGACGAATAAGATTAACAAATGAGGAAAAAGCAGATTGGTTTAACACTGGCTTTACCTCACCATTATCTCTCTCAAAAGAAATTAAATTAAGTTTATTCTGAGTATTGAGTACCCAACTAGTACCGTCATAGATAACCTTGAAGTCTTTGGATACAAGAGATTTTACCTTTTCTAATAAGGGTTCTAAATCTCCTTTGTTTATAGCTGGACGTACTTCATCGATGGGTAATCCATTATCATCGTAATCAAGATAATCAAAAGCATGTTGTACTAGTTCATTTAATTTAGTTTCAGATATTTTATGGCCAATGGTAGAGTCCGTTATGGTGAGTTTGTTGTTAATGTCTAGAGTAAACTTAGCATCCTCTGCGGATGAACTCATTTCCCCTTTTATCTTTAATAATTCATTCTCTAATACTTTATCTTCGTAATGGTAAAAGGGGCGTAAATACAAGGGTTTTACTAAACCAGCAATTTTATCTTTTATATCAATATATAAATTACCTGTACGACCTACTTCGAAAGCCCGAGATACAGAATCCCCCCAGTTATAAGAAAACCCTAATTGTTCGGAGGTTATTTCAAATACTTTATCTTGACTCTTAAATACAATCTTTTTGTTAATCCCAGCCTCTTTATCGCTCAAAAGCTTTATAGCGTCTTGAGCAGTCATCCCCCCAACATAAACAGGACCAATGGTTACACCTGGAATTATTCTTTTTGCATAATAGATATGGTAAATAATAGAGAGAACAAGGAATACATAAAATACTAAAACAAATTTTTTCCAATGTTTCTTAACTACATTCATTGAGACTTTTTAATAAAAGAACCAATTATAAACTTCTTAGGATTTTCTGACATATCCAAAAAGAAATCTGCAAAATCTGTTAATCTGGAAGATGTTGTTTGTCCAAAGGATATAACTTCAGTACGGACACCCCTACTCTTGGCGTATTCTAACAGATCATAATAATCCCCGTCACCGGATACCAAAACCATAACATCTATTTTATCTATCATTCTAACTACATCCATACATAAACCTACATCCCAATCACCTTTTTTAGATCCACCTAAGAATACCTGAAGGTCTTTTTCACGCACCTCAAAACCAAGTTTACCTAAGGCATTAAAAAACTCTTTTTCTAAACCCACATCAGCTTTGATAACATAAGCAAATGCTCTAACAAGGTTTCTACCCATAATAGCTTGGTATAACACCTTCCCGAAATCCACCTTAGCAGAGTATAAATTCTTTGCAGAGTAGTACATGTTTTGTACATCAACAAATACAGCAATTCTTTGACTTTTATGAAAAGTATTATTCATACCTCCCATTTTAGAGGAAATAATGTATATTAGCTAGGCAGTAGTGATAAAATACGTATGTTAAATACCCATAAACACTATTGGGGGATCGTCTAACGGTAGGACGACGGGTTCTGACCCCGTTAATCTTGGTTCGAATCCAGGTCCCCCAGCCAAGTATATTTAGTTATTACCCAAAGGAAAATTTACGGTAAATGCTGCTGGAGTATTATGATGACTTACCCAAGAATACCGTCTTAACAATACGCTTCAATGGGCTATCCTCTACTTCGGC
>Ga0172368_10001185_pt1 | contig 36360 bp, 33 predicted proteins | sample Lak11m_FD_114540 | JGI IMG/M metagenome (GOLD analysis project Ga0172368, IMG submission 114540) | Freshwater microbial communities from Kabuno Bay, South-Kivu, Congo - kab_022012_11m | ecosystem: Environmental > Aquatic > Freshwater > Lake | place: Democratic Republic of the Congo: South-Kivu... | reverse complement strand
GTAGCCGTAAATGTAGTCGTACGTTTTGCGGCCCAGCCACGATTTTGCAAACCGAGAATAGAAAAACAAAACGCCAATCAAAATGCCAACGATGATCAGCGACAGATTCATGTCGACCTGGAACAGCCAAATGAAGGTACCGCCCATGGCCAATACGATGACGATTAAGACGACGTTATTGACGATTTTAGTCTTTTTGAACAAGGAAAGAAACGCTTGTCGCTTGGTTTCTAATTCGGCACTGAGCTCATTGATTGTTTTCATGGCTTAATGATACATCACTCGTTGATGGATGAGGACACCGGAAACCGTTTTTCGATCCACTTCAGCGGTTCCCATAACAGCAGCATCACCACGATCGTCAGCGCCAAAGCCGGCAAGACGACGAAGACGGCATTATAGGTAAGCGAGCCCACAAACGGGACATCGTAGAACAGCATGCCGGAAATCGTGTGGAACAATAGGCGCATCGCCCCGACGGCTAAAAGCCCCCCGGCCAAGATAAGATAGGGGATGATCGGCGACTTGTACTTGCGGTCCAGAAGCGGTTTGAAAAAGGCAATCAAAGAAAGCGAGCCGTAGGCAAGAAGGTAGTCGAACGGATAAGTGACAATCCCGTATCCGTCGAGAAGATTCGTCAAAAGGCCATAGACGATGCCGATCCCGACAAAGGCTTTGGCGAATCCATGGCGCAAGGCCAAGATAATCAGGGGCACCATCGTCAGCGATAACGAGCCGCTTTGGGCGCCGAGCCTGATTTTAAAACCGTCGCGGTCAAGCAGGACCGCCAAGGACACCAGCATGGCGATTTCGGCGATTTCCTTGATATTGAAACTGAATTTTTTCATGTTTCCCTCCTAAAAAAAATCCTTGGCTAGCCAAGGAAAGAGCCCTCCGCTAGCATTACCTAGATCAGGTGTGGTCGATGGCGCGTTAGCCATCCTCTCAGCCGGGTTGACCCCAGCTCCCAAATCAATTATAACGACTATTACTGCGAACCGCTATGATTTTGCCATATGATGGGCGCGAGCCCATGTTTGATGAGAAAATCATTGGTTTTGGAGAAATGCTTGTTTCCGAACCAGCCCCCGCGGTTAGCCGCTAAGGGAGACGGATGGACGGATTCAAGGATTAGATGCTGGGGCGAGGTAATATGCCGTTTGTAACTTCGGGCGAATGAACCCCATAGGAGAAACACGATCGGCTGCGGTTGATCATCAAGGAGCGTCAGCACATGCTCAAAAAAGCGTTCGTAGCTGTCGTGACGGTGGCTGAGCGGCTCGCTTCGGCGTACCGATAGATAGGCATTAAGAAGCAGCACGCCTTGCTTGGCCCACCCGGACAGGTCGCCGTTAGAATAATCAAGTTCTAGTCCGATGTCCCGTTCGATTTCCTTGAAGATGTTGATCAGGCTCATCGGAATCGATACGCCGCGCGGAACGGAGAAACTCAGCCCCATCGCCTGGTTCGGCTCGTGATAGGGATCCTGACCGATGATGACGACTTTGACTTTCGAAAGAGGCGTCAAGCGAAATGCCTCGAACATCTTATCTCGTGGGGGATAGACGGTGTGCTCGCGGTACTCCGCATCCAAAAAGCGGTGCAACTCGGCGGCATACGGCTCTTTGTTCTCGAGTTTGAAGAAATGTTCCCAGGTCATTTTGGCGGTCTTTGCGTTATTTATTTTACAATGTAAAATTGTATATGCCTAATGTATAATGGGTAATCGTACCAAAACATGAAAGTATTATTCGTCTTCACGCATCCCGCCCCATATAAAGTCGACCTGTTCAACGGCTTGGCTCCCCACGTCGATTTGACGGTTATGTTCGAACGCCATTCAAGCGGTTTCCGCCACCCGCTTTTCTATGTGAATGCGAACTATAAATTCCGAGCGATATTCCTCGGCGGCATCAACATCGGGGCCGAGAATCACTGTTCGCGGGAAATCATCCGCCATTTACGCAAAAACACCTACGATCTCATCATCATGAACGGCTATTCCTCGCTCACCGAAATGATGACGATTTTCTATTTGCAGAATCATGGCATCCCCTATGTTTTATACATCAACGGCGGAGTCATCCATGCCGATCCGAAATGGCGATTTGCCTTGAAGCGGAAACTTGTCAGCGGGGCGAAAGCCTTCTTTTCACCCACCAAACATATCGATTCATATTTGCTTCATTACGGCGCCGAACATCAGCGGATCATCCACTATCCATACGCGACCGTGTTCGCCAACCAGCTGGCAAAGGAAAGAGCAAACGCTGAAGAGCGGGACCGTTTATTGGAAACTTATGGCGTTCCCACCGGTGCCTATTTCATCAGCGCCGGCCAATTCATTTCGCGCAAAAACAACATGCAGACGCTCAAATATTGGGCTCATTCGAACCGAAGCGAGAATCTTTTGCTTGTCGGGTCCGGGCCAGACGAAGGCGGATACCGCCAGCTCGTCAAAGATCATAAGATGAGCAATGTTTTCATATTGTCTTATCTGCCGAAAGCAAAGCTTTTGCCGTTGATCCATAACGCGATCGGATTCATCATCTTAAGCCATGAAGACATCTACGGCCACGTCGTCAACGAATCGCTGTCGCAAGGAACGCCGGTCATCAGTTCGCCCCACGTGATGGCCTCACGTGAACTATTGCGCGAGGGGAAAAACGGATTCCTCGTCAACACGCAAGACGACACCAGCATCGATAAAGCGCTGTCGTATGTCAAAACGCACGATATGTTCGACGCCTGCGTCGCCACCTCGGCGGCTTACACGATCGAAGCGATGGTCACCCACCACCTTGAAGCATTCAAGAAGCTTGTGAAATGAAAATCATCTACTTGACCAATTCAATGATCAGCGAGGATTTCGACGCTCTAAACGAGACGGTTTCCGTCAAGGCCAATCCGAGCAATCAGAATTTTCATGCCCGCCTGATCAAAGCCTTTTCGCTCCACCATGCCGTCATCGCTCTGTCATATCGCCCTTTGGCCAATTATAACGATCCGAACTTTCTGCCCTACGAATGGAAAAAAGATCAAAAAATAACCTATCACTACCTGCCGATCCATAACCGCCGCTACACTCGCCAGCAAAAACTGATCGACTATGGCATGACCCTAATCGGAAAACTAATGAAAACCGTAAAAAAAGACAAACCTTTTCTGGTCGTCGACGGTCTCAACGCCACATTGCGGCACTTGGCGCTTAAAGCCTCCCGAAAACACGGTCTAAAAACGATTCTCGTCGTGACTGACAATCCGTATTTACTGAGCGGTTCGAAAGAGAAAACGGCCCGCGCGGCCATCAAGCAGATGTCCAAATTCGATTATTTCATCCCGTTGACGCCCGCACTCGACATCTTGGTCAATCCGCTTCACCGGCCGCATCTGAACCTGCCGGGCATCGCCGAAGGCCGGGAATACTACAGCCAATATCAAAGGCCGTACTTCTTCTTTGCCGGCGCCTTGCACGAACGTTACGGCATCAACAATCTGATTACGGCGTTCCAGGGCGTGACTTACGACGTCGATCTATTGATTGCCGGTCATGGACCGGATCATTTCGTCAGACAAGCCTCGGCCCATGACGAACGAATCAAATTTTTGGGTCAATTAGCCCCTTCGGAGATATTCAAATACGAATCAGGCGCCTTATTGAACATTAACCCGCGTCCGTTCGATCGCGTCTTGAACGATTATTCGATTCCCTCGAAGTTTTTCGAGTACATGACATCCGGAGTTCCCACGATGTCGACCGAACATGCGTTTTTGACGAGCAAATACGCCAAACTGGCCATTTGGGCTGGGCAAGGCTCGCCGACCGATTTGAAAATGGGCCTGGTCGAATTCATGGGCATGGCCGCGTCAACGCGTGACCGGATGGCCAAAAAAGCCCAGGAAGCCGTCTTGGAAGAATATGGCATCGAAGCGGTCGGAACCGCTCTAGCTCAGTTCACCAAATCCTTAAGGTAAGTTTCAAGATCGGTCCCGATCTTGTTTAATGTGTGATTGGCTTCGTAATATGCGCGATTACGCCCGCCGAGGGCGTTTTTTTCTTCTTCGGTCAACGATAATAGCTTTTTTAAGCCGCCGACGATGCCGTGATGGTCGGGGGTGACGATAATGCCGCCGCCGGCTTGTTCGAGAATGTCACGTCCATCGCCGCATAACGCTGCCAAGATCGGTCGTCCGGAGGCGAGATACATCATCATTTTGTTGGGAATCGTCTTGCCGACGTAGCCGCCTTCCTTCAATGGCAAAAATAGACCGTCGGCATTGGGCAAATAGGCAAAAGCGGTCTCGCTTGGAAGTGTCCCGTACCACGTCAGCATGTGATCGACATGAAGGCGTAAGGCTTTGTCTTTCAGTTCTGGTAGCGAAGACCCCGAGCCGATGATGTGGACATGGAGGTCAACGTCAATGAAATCGGTCAGCGCGGATACCAGTTCGTCAAGCAATTGCACTTGCCCGATATTGCCGACATATACGAGATTGTGTCCTTTTTCGTATACAATCGGCGCGGTCATAAGACGATCGGTCAAAGCCGGCTGCACCAAAGTCGCTATTTTAGCGGATGGTATGCGGTGCACCTGTTCCATATACGCGGCATATGAGGGCGAACCGACCAAGAGCCGATCGGCCGCGCGATAAATGCGGCCCGACCAACGTTTCAGCAATCGGTACATGAGCGATTCGTGATCGACGTAATTGGTGAAAGCGACCGATGCGGGCCACAGGTCGACGCAATATTCCAGCAGGGGTAATTTGTTCCGTTTGGCAAAGTCGATTGCCGGCACCATCGATATGACCGGCGATAGGCTCATCGTGAGCACGACATCGTATTCACCCCGGTGCCGGAGGGCAAACATCCTGGCTAGGAAGAAAAAAGAAAAAAAGTTTAATATCAGCGATATTCGTCCGTTCTTGCGCGGACGGATGGGGACGCGGTGCACCTTGACGCCGTCGATTATCTCAAACCGCAATCGGTGATATCCTTCGAGGATTCGGCCAAAACCGGCATTGGGCCGTCCCGTTAAAACGGTGACCTCATGACCGCGGCGCACCAGCTCGTTAAGAAGCGGGGTGATCGTAAAGTTTTCGGGGTAATAGAATTGGCAGACGGCGAATATTTTCATGGTTATCTCGTGTTTAGTTAAGTTTATATCGAAAATGACGTTTTTGATAGTATCATCGCCGCTGTTAGTAATGAACATCTTTAATTACTTGTTATAATTACAGCGATATGAACCGCGGATATCGAAAACTCAGCCCGTTAGCCCAGGCGGCCTTCCGCCCGCTTCGCATGTTGATGGCGCGTCTATTTCCAGTTACCCTCGTCAAGTGGCAGTACCGCTTCATCACCCGTCACCATTTGAATTTGAATCATCCCGTCCGCTACACCGAAAAGCTTCAATACCTGCGCCTATTCGTCTACCCGCACGACAAACTGGTCGCCCAGTGCGCCGACCGTGCCGGAGTGAGGCAGTATTTGGAAGAACGGGACCTTGGCCGATATCTGATACCGAGTTATGGCGTTTTTGATACGTTTGAAGCAATCGACCTTGATAGATTGCCCAATTCATTCGTGCTCAAGTGCACCCATGCTTGTGCCCTTAATGCCATCGTCAAGGACAAGGACGCCATGGACGTCCCTTATTGGACAAAACGGTTCCGCCAATGGCTGAAAACGGATTATGGCCTGATGACCATCGAGCGTCACTACAGCCGGATCACCCCGCGTATCATCGTCGAAAAATACCTCGGCAACATACAATCGCTTCCAATCGAATACAAAATCCATGTTTATAACGGCAAAGCCCGCAATCTATATGTGGTGACCGGACGCGGACACGATATCCGCTACACCAATTTCTACATCGACTGGACGCCGTTTGACGGCAGCCAATTCAACGGCTGGCGCAAAGCCGACGAGCCAATCGAGCGGCCTGCTAATTTCGATGAGATGATCGCCTTGGCCGAACGGCTCGGCGCCCCATTCCCATTCGTACGCGTTGACCTGTACAATATCGATGGTAAAATATTTTTTAGCGAGATGACGTTTACGCCCGCGAAGGGGACCCTCATTCTCGATGATGACCGGACCGATTTCGAAATCGGTTCCTGGCTTGATATCAGCACATCCATGAAGGGGAGCAAACGATGAAACGTAACGTGTGGCTATTGGGACTCCTGTTCGCCTTGACATCCTGTGGCCAAGATGTGGCTTTGGCGCTTGGAAATACCGTATACAACGAGGGTTTCTTCGCCGATAACATGTATCAGGATACCGTCCTGATAACAACATTGGCGCCAGCCAATATTACCGAGATGACAGAATTTGCCATCGACGACACCGACGTAATCGTTGGGGTGGCCGGACTCAGAAATGACGACAGAATGATTAACGGAAACCAAATCACCGACGATGTCTACGCCCCAACGAATAAGCTCTCAAACACCATCAGCCAGGTAAAGTATGGTTTCGAAAGCAAATTGTTCGACGGAATTTTACATTGTAGCGACGCGATTCGGCTAAGCAAAAGCCGGCTTCAAATACGCGAGTCGGGTTTCGGTTACGTGTTTCCGGAAAAGTTGGCGACGGTCAACCACGCCGGATTGTACCTCAAGGCCGGAGCCGACACCAGCGGTGGCGGCGTCTACATTTCCGACGCCCGCATCCACCTTTCGTTCTTCGTCCCGGTAACCTCATCGACATATCACCAATACCAATTTTCGTTTAACGTGACCGGCATCCGGCGGAGCGATTTTCCGCAGCTGTATGGTTTCTATTTTGACGACACGGCGGTTGGCGACGATCTGGCTGGGGCGACGGCTTTTGGATTGACATACGAGATACTCGACGCCGCCGGTTTGGCAAGCGATCCCGACCTGACCGGAATATTCGTCTACGAAATGCTATTGCCGAAAAGCACTTGGCAATAATAAAACGGCGGGCGACATTACGTCTACCGCCGTCATTTGACTTAGGTCATCAACGGAAGTTTAGCCCTTGGCGACTTCCGTTTTTTCTTGCTCCGGGACTTGGTTTTGGCCGCGCGCGTAAGCATAGCCGATCAGAAACACGTTAAGAAGCAAAGTCAAATCCGAGAAAAACGGTTTTTTGTAGATACGTTCCCCTTCGCGCACAAACGGGGCGTATTCATGATCAAACGCCGTGTATAGGAAAAAAGTTGCCACGAATAAGACCAAAAGCATCTTGATGTGCATCCGGTCTTTGGAAAAACGGACGTAGCGGGTCAGCGTGATGCCCGAAATAACGATGACGGCGAGGTAGCCGATCGTCGCCATGATGCCGCCTTGATACAAAGTGTCGAAGACGGAACTATGCGTCGTTTCGATGAAGTTGCTGTTGACGAAGATCGAATGCAAGCCACCGAAAGGATGGCTGATCGCGGCTTGCAGCACTTCGGCGTACGCCCGCACGAACGGATTTCCGTACACCTTGGCAAACACCGCGCTATTGGTGACGAGGTTGACGGCAAACGGGACTTCAAAGGCGAACAAGACGAGAAACACGCTTGCCAGGGTAAAGATACCGAGCGCCCCCCACAAGCCATAGGTAAGTATTTTCATCGCCTTCGTCGTACGGGGATATAGTTTTACCAGCAACGCGATGATCGCGGCGGGAACTAGATATAGCAAACTGCTGAACGATGGGAGCAAAACGATCGCCAGGAGACCGACAAGTCCGGCGGCCATCCAAACGTAATCGAATTTTGACACTTTCTTGAAATCGACGAATAGGAGCCCGAGCGACAAGGGACTGAGCATGACCGCATATTGGAGGAAATAAGAAAGCTTCACTTCTTTGAAGCCGAAGCCGAACAGCCACTTCGCCTCCTCGGATATCAAATAGCGTTCACCATCGAAATACAGCACTTGGCCGGCATATCGCAAAACATAGAATGGCGTATAACGCCACATCGTATACACGAGGGATACCGTCAAAAGCAATCCCAAACCGCCGAAAATGGCCGCTAAACCCTTTTCGATTTGAAATTCGTTAGTCTGCGCGAGGGCAATACCGATGAATAGGAACGATTCGAGCGCCAGTATCATCACGATGTTGTCGATGACTGTCTGAAGGATGAAATATAGCGGCGAGAAGGCCATGAAGGCCGCATACATGAATAAAGGCAATAAGAACATCAAGGCAAGGTTGAGCCAATCCTCTTTCTTGTATCGAATGAATACCAGTGGCAGTAGCGCCAGCGCCAACACGATGGCCAAATACCGAAACAGCATCCCGTAATTGGCCAAGTTCAAACTCGTGAAAAGAAGCAGCTCCAAGGCCAAAAAGGCCAACATCGAGCCATATTTCTTCGAATACGTCTGCCACGTGCTGCGATTCATCACCAGTAACATCCTTTTTCCACGTTTTCGGCCCCTTGGGGCTTGTCGCTGGGGCGCGTCCACGACGCCGTGACGTATTGCGTCACGTGAGGACGGTGCTCCCATCGTTTTCCCATTATACCAAATAACAGCTGCGTCGCCCCACCCGTTTGTATCGCTTGCTTGCCTAAGCTTTTGATGAACCAGCATAACGGAGTGCCATAGACGCCGGCGCCGATCAAGGCAACGTCGAAATCGTGTTTTAAAATCTCGATTTTCATATAATCCAATGCCTCGAACCAATTCGAGAACCGTTCGTCGTACTGGGCACCGATGGTTTGCACCGCCTCGATCGTCATCAATGTGAACGCCGGTAGGACTTTGTCGCTATCGATAATCGATTCCCGATTGGCGTATTGTTTCTCGATCAGCTTGGCAAACGGCGAGATGACTAGGACTCTTTTGCCGGCCAACGCCATCGTCCAATCGCCCATCAGCGGTTCAAACGAGTTGTATTGGATGATCTTGGCGTGTGGAATGTATTTACGATAGAAATAGTCTTCCATGTGGATGCCGGATATCCCGAGGATGTCCGTTTTCGGCATGTCTTTGTAGTACATGTTGCAGTAGTAGTTCAGATTGGTGTCCGTGGTTGGGAAAAAGCCCCCGTTGTTCTTCATCGAAAACTTGACCGATTTCTTATAGTCGTGCCGCCAGCCGAACTGGATCTTTTCGTAGTTGTTGAGACATCCGAGTTCCGTCGCCCCGAAGCGAATCGCGGCGAAAGGTTTTCCCGCCAAAATCGCTTTCTTCAAAATATCGTTTCCGAATTGCTGGGTGATGCCGGTGATGCCGACGAAACGGAGGACGCTTTTCTTGATGCGGAACAGTTTCCACATTAAAACGAACCAGGTGTTTTTTAAAAAATAGCGAAGATAGAATATCTTCTTGCGGTAGGGAACGATGGCTGCCATGTCAGTGGATTAGTCCGTAATATACGGCAAGGTAATAAAGTTCGGGGAAATGTTCGGCCAGCATCTGCGTCGTGTCGTGATTGAGCGTTTTACGGTCGATGGCCAACTGACGGATCATGCCGAGGCGATTCGACGGTTTCATCTTCTGAAGCCGGAACTGCTGCTCGGCCGGACGTTTGTCGAGCCAGGTCAGATACTGGTGGTTGCCGATGATGGCTTGGTCGATTTCCTGCTGCATCTGCGGGATTTCGTGTATTTTAAGCGGATCGATGTCGGCGGCCGCGGCGATGATTTCAAGGAAGCGCATATAGCGGCCGCGCATCGTCATCGTCTCGCGGACTTTAAGCGTCATGTAATCCTTGATTTCCGGGATTCCGGCTTTATCGATGACCGCCAAAAACCGCTGGCCCATCTCGTCGTAGGCGCTCGAAATCTTGAATGTGTATTTATATCCGGCATATCGGCCGAATTTCTTCATCGTGTCGAGATACCCGAGGCGGATGTTGCGGGCCAACACTTCCGGTTTGATGAGCATGAACGGACCGAGGTCGTGATAACTGCGGATATAGGTTACGCGGGCATCGTCAAGGTATTCGGGATGGCTGTAGGCGTGGTTGTTCAAATCGACGGCAATCACGTGTTCGGCGCCTAGTTCGAACGCCAAATCGATCGGAAGCCGGTCATGGTAAGCTCCGTCGATGTACGATTCCAAGCCGATTTTGGTAACTGGAAAAGCCGGATAACAGCTGGCGCTAGCCAATAGGTAATCGGCAATCTGCCCTTTGGGGCATTGTTTGACGATGATGTCCTTGCCGACCATCTTGGGATAGGTGGCCACGGTGACCCCGAAATCGATCGGGGACGCCAGCAGCTTGTCGAGGTCGAGATACTTGGCGATCAGTTCTTTGAACGGGCTGATGTTGATGCCGCGGTTTTTGATGTAGGAAGCGATAAACTTCAACAGCTCTTTCTTGTCGCTTCGAAGTATTTCGTCAAGATCGAGGTTGATGCCATACTTCATGATTCTCTTCAATTCCATGTTATGCCAAAGTTTTTCCAGTAGGGGCAAATCCTGATTGACCATGATGGCGCCGTTAAGAGCGCCGATAGATGCTCCCGTTATCACTTGATATGGCATTTTGAGTTCTTTCAACGCTTGGAAAAAACCGACTTGGTAGGCGCCTTTGGAGCCGCCGCTCCCTAATGCGATGCCAATCTTCATATGCTCGTTCCTCTCTTTGGGGTGGTGTGTTGGATAAAGTGGCGATAAATCAACGTGAACATCAGATAGATGATGGTGTACGTCGCCTTCCGGGCCGCGAACTGGATGATGTCCCGTTCATGGTAGTGCGTTTCCATCGTGAACTTGATCGCCGCGATAGCCGTCCGTTCGTCTTTGTCCGATAACGGTTTCTGGCCTCGTAGTTTCTTTAATAATGACACAATTTGCTTAATCTCAAAATGGCTGTCGATGGTTTCATAGCATAATCGGGCTATATCCGGCACATTGTATATTGTAGTCGGATCGATTTTGATTGTCTCGGCCAATACCTCAAGACCGCGGAAAAATATCTTATGCGGTTTCATGCTGCCGCCCGTATGCCGCGCCAAGCGCGCCGTGATGGCGTTGGACAGCTGTTTATGGCGCTCGTCGATCAATGAACGCAACTCCTCGCTCAATGGGGCAACCTCATAATCGGGATAAAACGTATAACGATAACCATCGTAACCGCCAAGTTTCTTCATCGCGTCGTTGTAGCCGAGCGATCGGTTGCGGTCGATGCTTTTTTGATTGAAGTTGAACGGCATCCCGAGATTCCAACTCGGTTCGATGTTGACGACGTCGTTTCGTTTGTTTAAAAGAGGATGCCAATTGATTTTGTAAAACAGGTTGACCACGATGACTTTTGTGGCCCCAAGATCGAACGCGAACTTGATTGGCAGCGTGTCTTTGTAGCCGCCGTCGATATAGAGTTTCCGTTTGATCGTCTTCAGCGGGAATAGCGGCCAAACGGCGCTGCTGGCCAACAGCCAATCGATCGTTTCGCTTTCGGGCACCTTTTTAATCTCAATGTTCCGTTGGATGAAAAAGGGCAATTCGACGGCGACGACGCCAAATCGTTTAGGCGAGTTTCGTATTAATTCAGGTTTTATGTTGGCGTTCAGCTGGGCAATCAAAGGTGAAATATCCGCACCGCGATTCATTAAATACCGCTTTGTGAATGTCAAGATCCGTTTTCGGTCGTTTCGATATGTCTTGGCGAGTTCCTGCCATTGAAAATTGAGCCCGTCGCGCATGATTTTGTCAGGGGTGACATCATGCCACAAAGACGCGGCGGTGTCATAGTCGTCTTGGGTCATGAAGGCGCCGATCAGGGCACCGATCGAAGTGCCGGAAATCACTTCCGGTTCGAGATGCAATTCCCGAAGCGCACTCCAAACACCCATCTCGTAAGATCCGAGCGACCCGCCTCCGCCTAAGGCGATACCGAGTTTTTCGTTTGCGTCAGTCATTAATAAATTATATCATGAAGCCATGCTTCCAACCGGAATGCTATAATCACAAAAAGGTAAAAACATGGAAATCCAACAACTGGTCGCAAATCAACGCACGTTCTACAAAACAAGGGCAACTTATGATGTTAACTTTCGCATTGAGGCTTTGAAAAAGCTTCAAAAGGGCATAAAAACGATGGAAGGGGACATCGCCGCGGCACTCCGGATCGATTTGGGCAAAAGCAGCAGCGAAGCGTACCTATCCGAAATCGGCATGGTGCTTGAGGAAATATCCTACATGCTCAGCCATATCAAACGGCTCAGTAAGGACAAACCCGTCAAGACGCCGCTCGTCCACTTCCCGGCCAGGAGTTTCCGCCGACCGACTCCATATGGTAACGTCCTCGTCATGAGCCCATGGAACTATCCGTTCCTATTGGCGTTAGGTCCGACGGCCGAAGCGCTGGCCGCCGGCAATACCGTCATCATCAAGCCGGGATCATATGCCGGGGCGACCGCCGCCGTCATCAAGAAACTGATCGAAGCCCATTTCGATAGTTCTTATGTCGCCGTCGTGCTCGGAGGGCGGGAAGAAAACCAGACGTTACTAGACCAGCAGTTCGATTATATCTTCTTCACCGGTTCGACCGCAGTCGGGCAGACGGTCATGGAGAAGGCCTCGAAGCATCTGACGCCCGTGACGTTGGAACTCGGCGGAAAGTCGCCGTGCATCGTCGACATGACGGCCGACTTGCCGATTGCCGCCAGACGAATCGTGTTTGGAAAATTGATCAACTGCGGCCAGACGTGCATCGCTCCGGATTATCTCATCGTACATAAGTCGATAATGCAGCAATTCATCGACATGCTCATCAAGGAAATCGAAATCCAGTACGGAGCGGATACCCTTGAGACCCAAAACTATGGAAAAATCATCAACCGCAAACATTACGACCGCCTTGTCGGCATGTTAAAAGACGAAAAATTAGCCTATGGCGGCCGTCATCTAGACGATAAGCTGAAAATCGAACCGGCCATTCTCCAGGAGGCCACATTACAATCCGCGGCGATGAACGAAGAGATTTTCGGCCCAATCCTCCCGATTTTGACTTTCGAGACGACCGCCGACATCATCGACATCATCGACGACCATCCGACGCCGTTAGCCCTCTACCTATTTACCAAAGATACCGTCATGGAAAAGGAAATCATGACCTATGTGCCATTTGGAGGCGGCTGCGTCAACGACACGATTGTCCATATCGCCTCGACAGGCATGCCCTTCGGAGGAGTCGGAAAATCGGGCATGGGTTCCTACCACGGCAAGATCGGATTTGATACCTTCTCCCATTACAAGAGCATTCTTAAAAAGGGAAATCATCCCGACCTGTTCGTCCGTTATCAGCCTTATTCGAAACTAAAAGACAAAATAATTAAAATGTTTTTAAAGTAAAAAAGATCGGCGTGTTGCTTTTGCCAAAAAAGTTTGATGATATAATGTGAATATCACGAAAGGGGAACAAACATGAAATCGTACATCAAGACATTCGACGAGCTGCCATTCGCACTCAAAATCATTTTCGCTTTACCCGGCCTCGACTTCCTATGGGGCATCTACCGGTTATTGAAGGGTTTGGATAAGAAAAACAATACCCTGATCATCGCCGGCATCGTCTGGATCGTCCTTGGATGGGGCATCCTCTGGATCATCGACTTAGTTACCATCATCTTAAACAAAAAGCCGACCATCCTCGTCGACTAATCCCACAGCCGTAATTAAAAACGTCGCCCGCTCGAGCGACGTTTTTTCTTTTATTGAACCTTGATCTTTTTGAAGGTGGCGTGAGCCAATACGCCGTTATGGTGGACGAACTTGATTCCGCCTTCGATCAGCGGCCGCAGATATTCGCGCATCAATTTTCCTTCGCCGTGAACGTCTTTAAGCAATTCGGCGGACATCTTCTTTTCGACGTTGGCGATGTTGCGAAGGTTTTTGAGCTGCATTCTGACTTTGTATGTTTCGCCCGGCATCCGTTTGATGATGACCATGGCGTTGGTTTTGCCCTTGATGACGTTACGAACGGCCAGCTGCGACACTTTGACGGCTTCGTTGTGGTCGACGCGGGTAATGAAGCTCGCCGCGGCGCGCTGCATCAGACTGAACTCGATCGCCCGGGTCGGGAAACCGAACTTTTCCTTGATGTGATCGCTCAAGATGTTGGCGATGCCGCCCAGTTGCGCGTGATTGAACGAGTCGACCGTGGCAAACGCCGATGATAAAAACGGGGCGACGCCTTCGGAAACGACGATGAAGGCTTTTTTCTTTTGGGCGTACAAATCCTTGATGTCGTCAAGGAACTTGTCGAGATGGAAGTTTTCTTCCGGCAGGAAAATCCTATCGGGTTTCATTTCGCCTTCGAGCAAGGCGGCCGCGGCCGTCAGCCATCCGGCGTTACGACCCATGACTTCGACGATGGCCACTTTGCCTTTGTTGTAGCACAAGTTGTCGATGGCGATGTCTTGGAGCGTCTGGACGATGTATTTGGCGGCGCTTGGAAAACCGAGGCAGTGGTCGGTGAAGTTCAAATCGTTGTCGATCGTCTTCGGGATGCCGATGACGGCGCAGTCGTATTCGGCTTTCTTCATGAACAGCGACAACTTATGACAAGTGTCCATCGAGTCGTTGCCGCCGTTGACGAGGAGGTAGCCGATGTTATGTTTTTTCAATGTGGTTAGGATCTTATAGTAATCCGGATGGCCTAAATCATCGCTCAGCTTATACCGCGTGGTGCCTAAAATTGCCCCCGGGGTCTGCTGGAGCAAGGAGACTTGTTCGTCGTCTTCCTGACGTAGATCGATCAGGTTGTCGTTTAATACGCCCTCAATGCCATATAGACTGCCGAAAATGCCATCGATGACGGCATGGCGTTTGGCTTCTTTGATGACGCCGTATAGCGACGTGTTGATGACGGGAGTCGGGCCTCCGCTTTGGAAGTATAGCAATGATTTCATGGTCGGCTCTCTTTCGCGAAAATTACGCAATAAATTATAACATCGCGCGCTCAAAAATAAATATTTTTGATAAGGCTATTCGCGGATGATTATGCCTTCAAACGGCCGTAATGCGGCGGTTGGTCTTTTTTGCCAGTCCTGATAATTTCCGAATATGACTTCACCGATGAGCTTTTGGCTGATGCGAATCTTCTTTTTGCCCAAGTTGATCAATACCCTAAGATGCTCGTCTTCATCGTCCCGTTTGAACGCTAAAACCTGATTGGAGACATTAAGCCTAGTAATCGTTCCGTGTTTTAAGGCGGATGAAGCCGATCTGAGCCGTATCATTTCGGCGTAGAAATGCCAAATGGAGTTAGCGTCTTTAAGATTACCTTCCACATTGATAAAAGGGTATGTGTAATTGACTGCTTGCCAAGGTTTGACGGCGCTGAATCCGCCGTTTTCATCGTCTTTCCACGCCATAGGCGTCCGCGCGTGGTCACGGCAAAAATTGTTGACGAAGTGCATCGCCAAGGATGGTTTCAATCCAAATCCTCTTAGAATTTCATACACGTTTCGCGCGGCGACGTCGTCGACTTGGCCGATCTCGGCGAAGTGGGAGTTGGTTTGTCCGATTTCCTCGCCTTGATAGATGAAAGGCGTCCCTCGTAATGTCAGAATGACCATGGCTAGCATCTTCGCGCTAGCATCGTAAAATTCGGTTTCCGAGCCGAAGCGCGACACGGAACGCGGCACGTCATGATTCTCAAAGAAGATGGTATTCCAAGCAAGCGCTTGTTGCCATTTTAGTAACGTGCGGCGCATTTTCGCGGGCCGGTATTTAATTTTGAAAATCGGCAACAGCCATTGGTCGACCTGCGTATGGTCAAATTGGAAGATCGTTTCAAGCTCGCCGAAGGTATACCGATTCGCTTGTGCTTTATTGAGTCCGACTGTTTCACCGACGGTATAAGCACCATACGGAGCCCAGACTTCGTCATGGAACGCGCGCAGCAGCCGATGCGACCCTTCTTGGGATAGATAATGCTCCTCACCGACGTTAAAAAGGCGATTTTTTCCATCGTCCAAGGTTGTCTTATAGATCATGTTGATGACGTCGCAGCGAAACCCGGCCACGCCCAAGTCGAGCCAAAAACGCATTAAATCCTTCACTTCTTCGATGACTTTGGGATTATGATAATGCAAATCCGGTTGCTTGGGACTGAATAGGTGCAGATAGTAAAGTCCGTTTTCCGAATGCTTGGTCCAGGCACTTCCAGTGAATTGGCTTGTCCAGTTGTTGGGCGGACACTCCTTGCCCTTGATGATTTTACCTGGACGCCAAATGTAATAATCATGATACGGCGAATCGGGAGAAACGCTTTGCTTGAACCAGTCATGCTCGTCTGAAGTATGGTTGATGACAAGATCCATGATGATCTTGATATCTCGCTTGGAAGCCTCGCTAATCAGCGCCTTCATGTCATCAAGCGTTCCGTATTCCGGATTGATGTCGCGGTAATCGGCGATATCGTAACCGTTATCGGCGTTGGGTGATTTATAGACGGGCGAAATCCAGATGGCCCCGATGCCTAGTTCCTTAAGGTAATCCAGTTTCGTGATGATGCCGGGAATATCTCCGATTCCGTCGTTGTTGGAATCGCAAAAGCTTCGTGGGTAAATTTGGTATATGACGCGTTCATGCCACCAAAGAAGTTTTTTCATGTTCGTCCCTCTAATACATATTATGTACAACTTACATGTAATTGACTATTTATTATTTTCCTTGTTTTACGTGTTTGCTTCCAATTGATAACAACATATAATTGGTGCGTATGCCAAACATCGGATTTCGCCTTGCAACACCCAGTGACATCGACGCCATCATGAACATGGTGTCTTTGGCTAAAGCGGCGATGAGTTACCAAAATTCAGGGCAATGGCAAGACCAGTATCCGATGCGCAGCCAGTTTGTCTCAGACATCGAAAAGCGCGCCTATCACGTCATTACACTTGATGACGCCATCGTCGGCGGAGTCGCCGTTTTTGATTATGAGCCTGATTATGAGACTCTTTTAGACGGTCACTGGCGGCACGATGGTCCGTATCTAGTCGTCCATCGCCTTGTTGTGAACCCTTCGGTTCAAGGTCAAGGCCTGGGCCGAAGACTACTAGGATATGTCGAAGAGTTGGCTAAGCAAAAAAACATCACGATGATACGTCTTGACACCCATGACAAAAATGCGCCGATGATCCGCATTTTGGCTCAACTCGGTTATGAAAAGATCGGTTATGTCCTTTTGAACAATTTCAAGCGGCGCGCCGCATTTGAAAGATGGCTTGGATAAGAGAAACTAATAGTTGCCAAGATGACAATCAGAAGCGCTACCAGCAACCATTGCCATAAAGGTATGATGTGGACATCATGAATAAATCACTGTAAAAACAAAAATTTCCTTCTGTTGTATTTCGGTCGGTTAGTGTCCAACTTCGGCAACATTTTCTATAACTTCGCCGTCGGATGGTTCATTCTTTCTTTCACCTCATCGGCGTCGGCCGCGGCTTTTTATATGGCTTTTGGCGCCATTGTCTATTTCATCCTTGCTCCGTTTGGAGGCGTGTTGGCCGACCGTTGGGACCGAGTCAAGATCGTCTATAGCACCGATTTCATCCGTGGCAGCTCAATCATCGTGGCCGGTTTTGCGATTATGTTCAACGGGACGATCAACCTGCCGTTTGACCTCTCGATCGATTTTTCTTCCGACACCGTCAAGTTGATAATCTTATATGCGACCGCGTTTGTAATTTCGGTTAATGGCGCCATATTCAGCCCAGCAGTAACTGCTATTACTCCTTATGTGGTTGAACCAGATCAACTACAAAAAGCCAACGCTTCCCTTCAGGCTCAAAACGCCTTGATCAACATCACCGGAACAGTTCTGGCGGCCGCCCTATATGCTTTATTGGGCATCGGCTGGATCTTTATCATCAACGGTGTCGCCTACATCGGCAGCGCCATTTCCGAGATTTTTATCAACATTAAGACGAAAGAAGAAACGCACACACCTTTGACCGTCAAAAGCATGTTTTCTGAAATGGGCCAAGGCTTGAATTATCTTTTCAAGAATCGCGGGCTGTTTATCTTCACGATCGTTGCCGTTATCATCAATTTCTTTATCGCCCCCGTGTACTCCATTGGTCTTCCTTATTTATACAATCAATTGCTAGAAACCGAACCGATCTTCTACTCCTTAATCGGGGTCACCGTTTCCATCGGCACAATCGTCATGTCGATCATATTCACGATGATTAAGCAAAAGGAAAAATTCTATCAGTTCATCGCTGTCGGCTTTCTTGTATGGATTCCGTTATTGGTCATCCAAACGGTGCTCATTTTTCTCGTTTTGAACGGCATAATCGGTTTCCCGTTGTTCTTTGGACTCAGTATCGCCACTTCGTTCATCGACGGACTGATTTCGGTGTTCGTCAATACGCCGATCGGGGTCGCCTTTCAAAAGTATGTTCCCAAGGAAATGCTCGGGCGCGTCAATTCGATGCTGAACACCATGGTTGCCGGTCTGGTGCCGATCGCCGTCGCTCTTGGGGGCATCTTCCTTGAGTACCGGCCGGTTCCCGAACTTTATTTGATCGGCATCTTCGGCTTTATCCTTGCCGGCATCGTCTTTTTCTCGAGCAAAAGCGTCAAGCAACTATAACTTTCCACCTCCGTATTGAAATAAGTTATATTTATAAATGAGGTTTTCACATGGAAAACAAACGTGTATCCGTCAATATGCTTTCGCAAGCCGACACCGTCCCCGGACAGGGAGTCGGCTCGGCCTTCTTGGAACAAGTTTCGCTAGTCAAGGAATCGGACAAGCTTTCGATCAGCGTTAACGGCAAGGGCAAAAGCGACATCGTCCACGTCCACTCGCTTAACCTTCGCTATTACCTGAGACTCAATAAGCGGACTCCGAGCGTCGTTTACTGCCACCTCTTGCCGGAGACGCTTGACGGGTCAATCAAACTGCCCAAACTCATATTTAAGATATTTAAACGCTATGTCGTCAGTTTTTACCGCAAGGCCGACTGGCTCGTCGTCGTCAACCCGATCTTCATCGAACCGCTCGTCGCCTATGGCGTCAAGCGCGAAAGAATCGTCTATATCCCAAATTACGTCGACCAAAAAGATTTCCATCGTCTTGATAACAAACAAGAGCTCAAGGCTAAATACGGCGTCAGCGGTTTCGTTGTTCTCGGCGTCGGCCAAGTCCAGACCCGCAAAGGCGTGCTCGATTTCATCGAAGTTGCCCGAAAATTGCCGCACATCAGTTTTGTCTGGGCCGGCGGATTTTCATTTAAAGGATTGACCGACGGGTACAAAGAGCTGCAGGAGGCAATGGACCACGCTCCCGCCAACGTCAAATTCCTCGGCATCGTCCCGCGCTCGCGCATGAACGAGATATATAATATGTCCGATTTGATGTTCTTGCCTTCGTTCAACGAATTATTCCCGATGAGTATCCTGGAAACGATTCAAATCGAAATTCCGTTTTTGGTGCGTGATCTTGATTTATACAAACCGATCTTCGACGGCCACTATCTTAAGGGGGCGTCCGTCGCTGAGTTTGCCGCCACCATCACCAAATTATCAGCAGAACCGGAATTTTACGAGTTTGGTGTCGCCCATAGCCGCTACAACCGCGAATTCTATAACAAAAAGAGCATTTTGAAGATGTGGGAAGCGTTTTACCAGACGGTTACCGAAAACGCCAAGCGTTAAATTTACGTAAAAAAGCCTCAAATGTTATTGTTTTTCCATAAAGGAGAATAATAACAATGAAAAAATTACACCAACTGCTTGATGTCCATGTCGCCAATTTCAGCGTGCTGTTCACGAAACTGCATCACTTCCATTGGTTCGTCGAAGGGCCGCAATTCTTTGCCCTCCATGCTAAATTCGAAGAACTGTACGACCATATCAACGAACTTTATGACGCCTTCGCCGAACGCTTGATCACCATCGGCGGCAAACCAGGCAGCACGATGAAGGAATACCTCGCCAAAGCGACCATCAAGGAAGCAAACGGCGAAGCGACGACCGCCGCCATGGTCAAGACCCTTATCGCCGATTTTGAGAAAATCACGCTCGATCTTAAAGAACTGACTAAAGAAGCACAAGCCGAAGGCGATGAAGCGACCGCCGATCTGGCCATCGGAACCATATCCCAATTCGAAAAGACGCTTTGGATGCTTAAAGTCACAGTTAAGTAGTTGCATAGCAGGACAAGTTCGGCCAATAAAGGCGTTTCGGCGCCTTTTTTTATCGTTTTTGTGTATTCGTTCCCTTCATGGACCGCATAACAATAAGGTGTTATACTGCAAACAATTGGAGGTAGCGTCATGATCCACTTCTTCTCGTCTGATTCTGGGTCAATCCTGCCAATTGTTGTCTTTGCGGCCGTAGCGGCGGCAATCACGATCGGGATCGGCTTATTGCTAAAAAGAAACCGGCTTTCGTGTTTGTCATTCCTGTAATCGCTTCGATTCCCGGAATCATCTTCATGGCGCTAGGACTTGCCGGAGGCGGATGGGAAATCGTCGGTTATCTAATGCTTGGTTTCATTTTCCTGGCAGGAGCCGGAGGCGCATTAATCGGTGCCCTCGTCTCATTTTTCCTTTTTGCAAGGATTCGCAATAAGAAAATTCGGGATGACGCGCATCCCGAATAAACGATTTAAATAACAAAGACCATTATTTTTTAATGCTTTTGATTGCCTGACTGATGTGTTTGATGATGTCGGAAGCCATCATGCTGTCTTCGCCCATCTCGGCTTTGGCGTAACCGCCGGCCAGTTGATGGAGAAATACCCCGGTCATCGCCGATGTGAGTAGATTGTGGCCTTGTCCGGCATAACTTAAGATCATGCCCGACAATACGTCGCCGCTGCCGGCGGTGGCCATGCCGGGATTGCCTTCGGCAGCTACGAAATGCTTATGGTTGGTGATGACGTGCGTCTCGTGTCCTTTAACGACGAGCGTCATCTTTTTCTTCAATAAAGAGTCGAGGTGGCGCAGCGGTTCTTCATCGTCCACCAGTTCTTTAGCTTCGCCCATGTGCGGCGTCAATATCAAGTTCGACCCGTCGGTGATTTGATCCAACAGAGGTTTTAAGAATCCCAGCCCGGACGCGTCGATAATCAGCGGTTTCTTGCTTTCGAGCAAGACTTTAAGAACTTCGGTTTGGGTATCGTCATAGGAATTCAGCCCGGGTCCGAACAGGATCGCGTCGGCTTTGGAGATGAGATAGCCGATTTCCTGCAGGTCGCGGTAAGGATGGACCATGACTTCCATCACGTTATGGGGAAAATGTTTGTATAGATCGCTGGGGATGACGATGTGCACAAGTCCGCTGCCGCTACGATAAGCGGCGAGGGCGCTCAGCTGCGGCGCGCCTAAAAAACCGATGCTGCCGCCGAAGATATAGACGTTGCCATAATCGTATTTGTGGCTTTCTTTCGGACGGGCTTTAAACTTTGGAAGTTGTTTCCGCTGCAGCTTGACCTTCATGATGGGTGGCCTCCGCTACTTTTATTTTATACAATTCCTCGACCGCAAAGTGCACTTTGGTGACACTAATCGATTGGTCGACTGAAAAAAGATAGTAAGTATCATGTAGCGTGGAGAAGGAAACACCATCACCTTTGCCAAAATAATTGTATTCGATATGGACGGAATAGTTTTCGAGCGGGCCTTTGTGGACCGCAAACGGTTCTTCGAAGTTTCCGGTCAAATGGAAGCCGGTTTCGTCGTGGATCAATTTAGCGACGCCGAGTCGGTAGAAACCAGTCCCGTTTTGCAAAATGTCGACGTAGACGTCGGATTCAGTCCGATACTTTCCCTGTAATATTTCTTCTTTGACTTGCTGCCGCTCCCATTCATACCAATCGGGAATGTGCGTGAACTTAGTATGGCCTTTGAGCGAATGGAGCTTTCCGAGATAATCCATTTCATGCACGCTTCCGCACATACGGCAAATCAAACGGCTACCTTCGGACGACATCGTGTTTTGGTTTCCGCATTCAGGACATTGATACAATACTTTATGCAATCCTTCGGCCCGATCGGGAGCCTTGATTTCTAGATTGTTTTCGACTTGATAACGGTAATCGTCGTAATAGAATGCCGTGCGGATAATCTCATTGAGCTCGCTTACCGATTTTTCGGCGATCATGTCCGGTGTCAAAATGAGCGATAAGTCGGCGCTCGTATCGACTTTCCGTTTCTTGAGGTTCCAAACCGGCTGCTGCAAGTGATGACCATGACAAATAAGGGTAACGACCGGCATCGTAAGCAATTTGACCATCTTGCCAAGGCTATCGGGTAATATCGCCGTCGTTCCGACAAGGGCGTAGCGCGCTTCGGGATAAATGGCGGAAATGTATTTATTCTTGTTCAGTCCATAACTGATCTTCTTGACAAGCGGAGCATCCGGGACGAATTTGCGTTTTAAGACGCAACCGACGTTACGGAGCAATTCCTCGCGGTTGATGAATCCGTCGATGGCCACGATGTAATTGGCCATGTGGGGGAATAAGGCTCGCGTAGCCACTTTGAAGTCGAAGAAGCTATTATGGTTGCATAAAAGGACATAAGGCGGCTTGATGCCTTTCATGTTGTGACGTCTGATCTTTACGTGGTGCTTGAAAGTCTCGGGATAAGCCAAAAGCTACGCTAACGGACGTAGATACCACTTAGCCTTCCTTGGCATTTCGTTCATGTCGAACGGTTTCATTTGGCGCACTTCGGCCAATGATTTGGTGACGACGTCGCTGATTTTCATATGATGTCTCCTTTATTTTCGATGCCAGAACAAACCAAGGCCAGAACTCGAACCGCCACCGCCTTTGATGGCGACGATGGCGGCTTTCTTAATCATGGTTTTTCTCCTATATATAATAATCAAGACTTAGAAATACTATAGCAATTCTTTAAACTATTTATGCTAAAATGCTCAACGTTCAAAATCCAATCGCGAGTGACAAGACTAAGGATGCCACGACATGGATAATGGAAGAAAGCCACCATGTATTCCGCCGATCTTTGACGATTTGCTGCTGAAGAGGCGGAAGCGGAACGTCAAACATCTTCTTGGTATGCCGATAATAGGCGCTATACGAGTCGGCCCGTAAATAGCCGATGATAAATTCGCCGATGGCACAAACAAGAAAAAACCTCCCCAGCGGAATAATATCCAGGGAGGGAAATAACGGAGTCAGTCCAATTATGACGTATTGAGCGGCGGCCAATGCGGCGGGAATTGCCGTTATGAGAATTGTCGTAACGACGAGCTTTGTTTTCGTTGACCGCGTTTCCATGACGATGAGGCGGTTTTATTGCTCAAACCGTTTTTTGTATTCTGCCTGTTCCTTCTTGTTGGCGTACACCCAGTGTTTTGGATATAATTCAATCCATTCTGGTTTGTCGGTCGCATAGTCGTGCAGCGAGTGATTGTAAATAACGTTCTTATGCTTTCGCTCCATGTCCGGATCGGGAAGCGGAATCGCCGATAATAGCGATCTCGTATACGGATGAAGCGGACGCTGGAATAAGTCGATCGAATCGGCCAATTCGACAATGCGGCCAAGATAGATGACAGCGATGCGGTCGGCGATATGCTTGACGACCGATAAATCGTGGGCGATGAAAACCATCCCTAAATCGGTTTCTTTTTGATAATCCTTGAGCAAGTTCAAAACCTGGGCCCGAATCGAGACATCCAAGGCCGAAATCGGTTCGTCGGCAACGATGAATTTCGGTTTCATGATAAGAGCGCGGGCAATGCCGATGCGTTGCCGTTGGCCGCCGGAAAATTCATGTGGATAACGCGATAAATGTTCCGGTAATAATCCGACGTTTAAAATCGAGTCAACGATTTTCTGACGGCGATCGTCTTTACCGGCGTATAGATGATAGTTATCGATGCCTTCGGAAACGATATAGTCAATCGTCGCCCGTTCGTTAAGGCTGCTGGCCGGGTCTTGGAAAATCATCTGTATATTTTCGTGGACATGTTGAACATCCCGACGCGAAATCTTACCGGAAATACGTTTGCCGTTGAAAATGATATTTCCTTTGCGGCACGGATTGATGCGGATAATGGCCCGGCCAATCGTGGTTTTACCAGATCCGGACTCACCGACGAGTCCAAGCGTCTCGCCTGGAAATACTTCAAAATTGCAGTCGATTACGACAGGTTTATATTGGCCCCGATACAGGAAGCCGATTTCGACGTCTTGGAGCTGCAAAAGAGGTTTGGATTTGTCAAAATTGCTATTCATCGCTCTTTAACTCCTTTGAAATTCGTGAATAAGTGGTCATCTTCTGATGGAGGTCGGTGATGGCGCTTGGTTTTTCAACCTTGGGAGCCCGTTCGTCTAACAACCAAGTGGACGCAAAGTGGGTGTCGGAAATTTTCACCATCGGAGGTTCTTCGACGAAATCGATTTTAAGCGCGTAAGGATTACGCGGGGCGAAGGCATCGCCGACGATGTCTTTGAACAATGAAGGCGGGGCGCCGACGATGGAATAGAGTTTCTTGCCCTTTTCGCCAAGTTGCGGCAGCGAGGAAAGCAAAGCCCAAGTATACGGATGGGCTGGTTCGAAGAAAATGTCACGGCTGGTGCCGTATTCAACGATCTTGCCAGAATACATGACGGCGACGCGGTCGGCCATTTTGGCGACGACGCCAAGGTCATGTGTTATGAAGATGATCGAAAAGTTATATTGCTTTTGCAAACTCTTGATCAATTCGAGGATTTGCATTTGGATGGTGACGTCAAGCGCTGTAGTCGGTTCATCACAAATGAGGATTTCCGGATTACAAGCCAATGCGATGGCAATGACGACGCGTTGCCGCATACCGCCGGAATATTGGAATGGATAGTCGCGACAACGTTTTTCGGCGTCTTGAATGCCGACTTCCTTCAACAGTTTGATCGCTTCGGCTTTGGATTCGGCCCAGGTCAGGTCGCGGTACAAATGGATGACTTCTGCAATTTGATGGCCGATACGCAGTAGCGGATTGAGTGAGGTCATCGGATCTTGGAAGATCATCGCGATGCGTTTTCCGCGAATCTTTTGCCATTCCTTGTTGGTTTTGTACTTGGTTAGTTCGGCTCCTTGGAACGTGATCTTTCCGCCTGAGACGCGGCCGTTACTGTCAAGCATGCCGGTCAGCGTTTTGGTCAACACGGATTTACCGGAACCGGATTCGCCGACGATGGCCAATGTTTCGTGATCGTATAGTTCAAACGAAACATCACGGATGGCGGTCAATACTTTTCCGCGCACGGTAAATTGGACATATAGGTTTTCGACGTTAAGAATTGGTGTTCTGAGTGCCATGTCTATGTCCTCCTACCGGTGATTCTTGGGGTCGGTCGCATCGGCGAGATTGAGCCCCAGCAAGAAGAACGCCAACGCCAATAAACTGGCGACGAGAGCCGGCCAGAATAACGTGTGCGGGAAATCCATGAATGTCTGATAGCCCATCGTCATCATCGAACCGAGGGTGACTTCTTCCATCGTGTTGAAGCCGAGGCCGAAGTAAGACAGGCCGACTTCCGCGGTGATGACGCCTGGGATCATGTAAGAGATGATGGTGACGATGACTGAGACGAGATAAGGAAGCAGGTTATGGGTGATCATCTTAAACGGACGGCTGCCCAATGATTTGGAAGCCAGATTGTATTCGCGGTTGGTGATGATGATGATTTGGTTGCGAATGAAACTGGCCAAACCCATCCAGCCGAATAAGCACATGACGAAGACCAAGACCCCGAACGATGGTCGCAAGACGTAAATCAACAACATGTAAAGAAGCATCTGCGGTACGTTATTAATGAAGTTGCGCAACTCGATCATAATCGGATCGATGCGACGGAAATAACCCCAAATCGAACCGACGATAATGCCAAGCAAAACGTTAATGAACGAAACGACGACGGCAAGGCGAAGCGATAGGTTAGTTCCCCACCAGACAAGACGCCATATATCGCCGCCCCATTCAGTAAAACCGAACGGATGGTCAAGGAAGAATTTGAATTTTGTCCAATTGTCGGCGCCGTCGAATAAAATCCGCGCCATGTCAAATCGTGAGGCCGCCGTATAGTTCCAAGGGGCTAGCGGAGTCCAAAGCCGAAATTCAAGATGCAAATCGAAGAAGTGAGCTTTATAGCCCAAATCTGTCAATGGGACGATAATAGCAAGGGCGACGATGATGCTTACGACGATGAGCGAAACAATTGCCGAAGGTTTTTTGAAAAAGAGACGAAACACCGAACGCCAGTAAGAATATGGCTCCGTCGTCAGCTTTTCGCTTTCCTGCTCCTGGATGGCAACGCGTTGGAAGAGATCCTCGGCAGAATGCTGTGTTGTTTTGATTGGTAGTTTCATGGCAATCACTCTGCTTTCTTGGCTATCAAAGCCACGCGTGGATCGAACAATACGGTAATCAAGTCACCAGACAAGTAGGCCGCCGTCGAAATAAACGCGAAAATGATGACGAGCGCTTGGACAAACGTATTGTCTTGGCGCTGAATCGAAGTGATGAGCATGTCGCCGATACCAGGTATCAGAAACACGCGTTCGACGAAGTAGCTGCCCATAAGCGAGAATAAGAAGGCCGCCGGTATCGTTCTAACGAACGGAACAAGGGCATTACGGAATACGTGCTTGAACAGAATCGTGTTTTCCGACAATCCTTTGGCGCGGGCAAATTTGACATAATCGGCGTTAAGCTCGTCAACCATGAAGCGGCGGACCCACAATGAAATCTCAGCGGCACCAGCGATACCGACAATGAACATCGGCGGAATAAGCGATGAGTTGTCTCCCGGCACGTATTGGAATGGTATCCCCCAAGTCGGTGAATTAACAAGCAGAATAAGATAAATGACGTAATAATAGACAATCGGCGGAATTGAATTCATGATGACGATAAAAACGTTTCCAAGCCGATCGGCCAGCTTATCGTGGTATTTGGCCATGACGATTCCAAGTGGGTAGCCAAGCAGTAATTCGACTACGGTCGCCCCAAGCCCAACCTTGAAGGAGAACGGCATCTGTTCTTTTATGATTGGTAAGACATTGGCGCCGGGGTAAATCGTATAAGAGTTTCCAAAATTCACAAGGATGATACCAGTGCTTTGGCAGACAAACTGCTGGGTTATCGTATCCCAAACCTCGTTTGTGCATACGGTCTTGGGAATAAAAGGTAGGATTTGGTAGAAAAAGGTGAATAATTGCTCAAGCAAAGGCTTATCAAGTCCTAATTTTCTTAATACGGCCTGAATGATCAAGGGTCTGATATTTATCGGGAACTTGCTGATGAAGGAGCCATAGTAGGTGTCAAGTGGCAATAATCTTAATAAAAAGAACGTCGCGGTTATCACAAGGACGATGGTCAACAAGGCGCTGGCAACACGGCGCATCGAATAAGCCAACAGCGGATGGTTCCGCATGTATTCTTTTATTTTTCGTGATGGTTTCCTGAACATTATTTCAATGAACCGGTCGAAGCCATCGCGAAAACTACCTTTTTTCTCGCGTCCGTTTATGTTTTCAAGACTATCTTTCATCGTGACAATTCCCTTCAGTCAGCATTTTCTTTTAAAAAGAAGGGGCAAAATGATTTTTAAGATCATTCTGCCCCACGTATTTGATAATGAAGTTAGAAATCCGTGGATTTTAAAAATCCGTTAAGATTCTTATTCCTCAGTTTCGGCAGCAAATTGGTCTCTGAAATACTGTACTTCAGCACGGGTTAAAGTTCTGGTGTAGACCACGATGAATTTAAACTTGTCGGAGCTGTTTCCATAAAGAGTCTGCGGAACAGTACCTGGCTGCACTTTCGTGACGTTGACTTCGGTACCGGCGGAATACGGTTTCATGAACGGGATGATGATGGCATCATCGAAGATGAGTTTGTATTCGGCGGCGGCGTATAGTTCATAGCGTTCACTGAGTACGGTCTCGGCATCGGCGGCTGTTAACATGGCATCGTAGTCACTGAGTAATTGAACACCTAACTCTCCGGTTAAGCCAAGGTTCGGCGTTAAGTCACCGTTGAGTTGGAAGGTATTCAGGTAAGTGCTCGGATCACCATAGTCAGGACCCCAACCGAAGTTGCCGATTTGGATCGAATAGTGATAATCGTAGAAGGCGTTGTTGCTGCTGGCGGTCGTGAAGATTGTGTTCGTCAAGACGTTGAACTGCGAACCATTGTATTCGATTGTTCCGATTGAATCGGTAATCGCTTGAACGGCTGCGGCATAATACGGAGCGCGCGAGGCGTTGGTTCTGAACCAGTATTCGGCCTTGATCGGGAAGGTGACGCCTGCGGTTTGAAGTGCAGGAATCGCCAGACGCATTTCAGCACGGGCCAAATCGACATTGCGATAACCGGGCTTGCCAGGAGCAATTAATTCTCTGGCGGCTTCGACGGTAATGTCGTTTTCAGCAGCGAATTTTTCGTAAATGTACTCGACATAGTCTTTACCGTTTTCATCAACGGCCAAACCGTTAATGGTATAGGTGTTGCATGTCCAGTCATTCGGGGAGGACGGAGTTCTCATCGCGTTAAGAGCGCCCTTGTCGACGCCATACATGAAGGCGCGACGGAAGTTCCGGTTCAACATTGCCTTTTCCAGGTTGTCGATTTCGGCTTCGGTTAAAGCGGAGTCAACGATTGGGCGAGGACGTTTGAAGTTGAAGCTTGTGTAGTAGGAAGCGCCGTAAAGCGTTCCAGAGGTCGTGTATGCGGACGGGTGGGCGGGGTTTTCGGTCGTTCCGGTACCAGAGGTGCCTTCAACGTATTTTTCCCAGCCGGCAACGTCTTGTTGGGTAACCCGGAAGCCGTCAATAACGCCAGCTTCGAATTTCAGACGCGACCAGTTGAAACCAGCGTCTTCGGGGACGAACGTCATGTTGATTAAATCAACGGAGACAGTGTCTTTATCCCAATAATGCGGGTTCTTCACATAAACGATGGAGTTGCTTTCGGTATAGGATTGAAGTAGGAAGGCACCATTATAAAGAATGGTCTGCGGTGCGGTCCCGGGAGTGTTGATGACGCCGTAGTTATCCCAGCCACCTAACGATTGAACGTAAGCGCGGCTGATCGGGAAGAACACGGAGTAGGTCAAGACGGTCGGGAAGTACGCCATTGCTTTTGGAAGCGTGAATTCTAGCGTGCTGTCGTCAATGGCCTTGATACCAACGCTTGCAAAACTTGGGGCCGTCTCCGTACCACCGGCTTGGTAATCGGCCAAGGCTTCGTAATAGGCTGCCGATCCATCAACGAACATCCAAATCAAATAAACAACATGGGAGTCGTTGAGCGGGTCAAGAGCTTGTTCGACGGCGTAAACCCAGTCATCAGCGATAACGGGACTCACGATGTCGCCATTGTAGTCAACCCAGTCTGCATCGCGAATGGTAAACGTCCATTTTTGCTTGCCGCCGGCGATGAGTTCGTTAGTCCAAGAACTGGCTAATGCCGGAACGATGCGCCCGTGGGTGTCGTTTTCGACCAAGCCGTCGATGAAGTTGGCGATGTGCATCGAGTTTGGCTGCTCATTTGTCTTGACGCTGTTGAAGGTCGTCGGATCCGTACCATAAGTAGTCTTGAATGTCGTCGCTTTAGTCAAGTCTGACGGCAGACCACTGCTTGTGGTGGCGGAAGTTGATGCGCATCCAGCTAACAAAACGAAAGCTAAAGGTGCAATCAGTAGAACAGGATAGTGCTTTCTCATAGTTTTACCTCCTTTATAATGAAAAACTAAATTTATTCCCGCACTACTAGGGAATAAGATGAGGATATTGTAAATTGCGGCTAATTCATTGTCAATAATGTAAACATGCTTAATATTATTAAATATACCCATCAATCGTGCTTTTTTGAAACGAAACAATGTAAAATTGACATTATTTTACTATTGAAAATGTAACAATTTTCCGTATTATATTGATGATACGTCAATGAAAGGGGTAACAATGTTCGATTGGCGCAACGTTCTTAAGGGTCTATTATGGTCGCTCGGGATATCCGGGTTGGCTTTTTTGATAATCGTGGTAATCTTTCCGAATCTTTACGGAACGAATAGTTATTACTATTGGGGCAACGCCATCATGTTCGCCACTTTCATACCAGTCCTTATCTCGTTTTTCACAAGTTGGTCACTAAACCGCAAAATAATACGGGAGACTAAAGATCGGTACCAAAAAATAACTTGGGATCATCCAGTGAAGATTTCTTACTTCAACGCCACCAGGGTCATGTTTTGGATTGGCATTTGGGGTGCCGTGATTTACATGGTGCTTTATGCCGTCGGCATCATCCGACTCGACATCGATGGACTATCGGGAATCGCATCGTTACTGAAATAAAGACAATGGGTCGTGCGCACGCGCGAAAATAAATATAAGGCAAAAAAGGATTTTTATCGGTTGCTCAATTCGGCAAATCTTTTCTTAAGTTCGTCGTTAAGAGTGCGCAGCGCGGCAGGTTCGATTTTGACTTGGTCGCGGTCATAGCTGACAAGGCCGTTGACTTCGTTTTCGACATCGCTCAGCTGCGTGTATATCATCGCCTGCAACCCGTTATCAAGTTGCGGCAGCAGTTGGCCTAACCATAATTTTTTGAGATTCTCGTGCAATTCTTCAACGCTCGACAGCATCCGGTAACCGAAAACCTTGCCATCGTCATAAACATGACCGGGAGTTTTATAAGCGTATCCGCCAAACTCGGTCAGCGCCGCAATGCGTCTTTTTGCCCGCAGACGAGAGAACCTAATTTTTGAAAAATAGATGTGGCGGCTATAGAAATGGCCATATCCTTGATCGGACCAGCCCGACGCGTGGTCGACCAGTCTCGTGGGGTCTTTCGCCATGATCATCTTCGTCGTCTTCACGGAATCAAACTGACCCCAGGCTTCGTTAAACGGCGTCCAGACGGCAATCGAAGGGACCGAATATAGATGCTCAATCATCGCGGCAAGTTCCCGATTGTACTGTCTCATCGAGTCGGCGTCGCGACCAAACCAGCGATGCAGGTGATCGTTAAGATGCATGCCCGCCAACGCCAGCGCGCCGTTAGGGACGATGCTGCGCGAATGGCCGCCGTTGATCATGTCTTGCCATACGATCATGCCCATCTTGTCACAGTGATGATAAAACCGCAGCGGTTCGATCTTGATGTGCTTGCGGATCGTATTGAAGCCCATGATCTTCATCAAACCGATGTCGTAAACGAAGGCCGCGTCGCTCGGCGCGGTCATAAGCCCGTCGGGCCAATAACCTTGATCGAGGACCCCAAGCATCAAATACGGAAACCCGTTTAGGTGGAAACGGGCGCAGCCGGCTTTATCTTTATTAATCGCATATGAGCGCATCGCGCCATAACCATGGATTTCGTCTTGTCCATATTTAATATCGATATTATATAAAATCGGCGTTTCCGGCGACCATGGATGACGATGATCGACGGCGATTAGAAAATTGTCGGATATGGTTTGAATATGGCCCTCAAGTTGTCCTTTAAACGAAATGGATGCGTCAATAATCGCTCCCGGAACCTTATTAATTTCAAATCTGAATGCCTGCTGATCCCACAATGGGGTTATCTTCATTTTTTCGATATGAATGGCGGGAACGCTTTCAAGCCAGACCGGTTGCCAAATGCCCGACTGCGGCGTATAGAAAATCCCCTTGGGATGAAGTTTTTGCTTTCCGACTTGATGGGAATAGGTATCGGTGAGATCTCTCACTTCGACACGTAATTCGAATGAGTCGCCGATTGCCGCGTCCGGCAACGCCACGTCGATGGGATAATAGCCGCCGACGTTCTCTTTGACTAGTTTGCCGTCGATGTAGATCTTCGATGTCTGGTCAATCGCGCCAAAATGGATATAGGTGACCCCTCGTTTGAAATCTTGAGGCAAGCGCACTACGCGTTCATATATCAGCGTTTCGTCCGGCATCAATATGCGACCGACTCCCGATAGCGCGCTTTCGGGCGAGAAGGGAACAAGGATTTGTCCGCTCCTAATCTCTTTGCCATCAATGTTAAGAATCCGATAATCCCATTTACCGTTTAACGAAAGGTACGATTGGCGTTCCATCTGCGGGCGCGGGTATTCTTGAAGCACGTGGTCGCCGTCAAGTTGGCGGCCCCACGGAGTGAACAGTTGTTGCTTTTCCATAAATCAATTGTAGCCAACGCCGTTTGAATAAGAAATAACAAAGGGCGCATCGCTGCGCCCTAATGTCTTAATCTTTCGGTGTCGCTTCCACCATTAGGTCAATCATCGACTTGGAGAACTCAAGGGGATTGTCAAGCGGGAATCCTTCGATCAACAACGCCTGTGCGTATAAGAGTTCGGCGTATTTTCCAAGCCTGAGCGGGTCTTTGGCGTATAGCCGTTCCAAAGCTTTGAATAACTCGTGATGCGGGTTGATTTCCAAAATGCGTTTGGCTTTGGGTTTTTCTTCGTTAAGCGAATGTTGGAGTACCTTTTCCATTTCGAAGGACACGCCTTCGCCGCTGACGAGGCAGACCGGAGAATCTTCCAGCCGTTTGGAGATGACAACATCTTCGACTTTCCCGCCGAGCAGTTCCTTGATCTTTTCGAGTAAAGGTTTCTTCTGCTCTTTCAGCGACTCAAGTTCTTTCTGCTCGTCTTTGCTCAATTCGTCGAAGTCGCCCTGGCTGATCGATTTGAATTTCTTGCCGTCGTATTCGTCAAGAATCGACAAGGCGAATTCGTCGATATCGTCGGTGAGAACAAGCACGTCATAGCCTTCTTTTTTGATACGGTCCATTTGTGGCATCGATTTGACGGCGTCTTTGGTCTTCGCCGAGGCAAAGTAGATGACTTTTTGGTCTTTCTTCATGCCTTCGACGTATTTCTTAAGCGTAATCGGCTTGTCTTCGTTTACCGTGGTATAAACCAATAAATCCTTCAAGGAATCCTTTTTGACTCCGAACAGTTCGTACATGCCATATTTGAGATTGATGCCGTACAGTTTGAAGAATTCGAGGTATTTGTCGTAATCGTTGGCCTTCATCTTTTCGAATTCGCCGAGAATCTTCTTTTCAAGGGCGTCGGCGATTTTCGAGATTTGTTTGTTTTGCTGCACGAGTTCGCGCGAGATATTCAATGACAAGTCGGGCGAATCGACCAAGCCTTTGACGAAACGCAGGTAGGTCGGAATCAGCTCTTTGCAGGCATCCATGATGAAGACGCCCCGAGCGTAAAGTTTGAGTCCTCGCTCGTACGATTCGTCATATAAGTTGTATGGGGCGTGGCTCGGTATGAATAGCAAAGAATTATAGGATAGCAGTCCTTCGACGCTGACGAAGAAGCTCTTGAGCGGGTTCTCATAATCGGAGAATTTGCTCTTGTAGAATTCCGCTAACGCCTCGTCGGTGACTTCGGCTTTCGGCTTGCGCCATAGCGGTACCAGCGAGTTCAGCGTCTCGACGACTTTCTTCTTCTCGTATTTGCCTTCGATCGCCTTGCCTTCTTTGTCGAGTTTGGCGATTTCCTTTTCGACTTCCATCTTGATGGGATAACGGATGTAGTCGGAATATTTCTTCACGAGGTTGCGGATCGTGTAGTCTTCCAAGAACTCGTCATAATTCTCTTCGTCTTTGTTGTCGCGCAGGTGTAACGAAATCGTGGTACCGAGCGTTTCCTTGTCGCTTTCCTCAAGCGTGTAGCTGTCGGTGCCGTCGGAGGTGAACCACCATGCCTTGCCATCGATCGGGGACTTGGTATCGACGACGACTTTCTTGGCGACCATGAAGGCGCTATAGAAACCGACGCCGAATTGACCGATCAGTTCCGCCTCGGATTTAAGCTTTTCGTCAGATAGTTTCTTCAAAAATTCGCGCGAGCCGCTGGCGGCGATCGTCCCGAGATTATCAATCAACTCGTCGTGGGTCATGCCGATGCCGTTATCGGCGATCGTCAAAATGCGTTTCTTCTTGTTGATGGCGATCGTTATCTCATAATCGCTCCGCTTTTCGAATTTTTCGTCTGTCAGCGACAGAATGTGATATTTGTCGATGGCGTCCGATCCATTGGAAATCAGTTCCCGTAGGAATATCTCCCGGTGGGTATAGATGGAATGGGCCATCAGCTCCAGTAATCGTTTGGACTCGGTTTTGAATTGTCTTGTTTCTGCCATTTGTTATCTCCTCAGCAGATATTGTAGCAAAAATATTGGCACTGTCAAGAAATGAGTGCTAATATGCCGAATTAAAGCATCGCGCCAACAATTAAATATTAGCCGCCGGCCGGCGGCCGACGCGCATGATTATGTACTTGTTGACCGGAAACTGGATCAGAAACGATAACGTCATGTTCATATTTTTGATGACGAAGTCCGCCCATGACGCGCCGATCCAATCGACGAACGTTTGCCGGATCAAAGTCGGGATCCATAGTTGCAGAAAGAACACGACCAGCACCATCGCCGCATAAAATAGACCGCTTAAGGCGAGGTTGTTGGAAGCTTGGAAAGTAACTTTCCGCTGGATGAAGAAATTGAATGTCTGCGAAATGGCAAACGACAAGGCAAACGACAAAAACGCCGTTAAACCGCCGTTGATAACCGAATAGTCCAGCAACCACCATTGAAACGCCACCGTACGATAAGGGATGAAAATAAGAAAGTTGAATAAGGAAAAGGTTCCTAAATCGACGAGGGTCGTCACCATGCTCAGCAAAGTGAAAAGAATGAATTGAAACCACGTTTTCTTTCTGATATTCGACTTTGCCGTTTCACTCATACGGACACCGCTTCCGTCGGACGCTTTAACTCGCGGCTGGTGTGCCGCGTCAAATCTTTTTGCCAATCAGCTTTGTGATAAATGATGAAAGCGATTATCGCTCGGATTACTTCGATCAGGCGGTCAATCAAAAAGACGAAGATGACGAGGTTCGCCGGCAAGCCGAGGAACCCGAAGAAAGATTGAAGAGCGGGATGTGTCGACACGACGTTGGGAAAAGCGAATATGAACAGGGCGACCAGCGGCGCTTTGATCAGCACATAAGGGACGTTAGTGATGAATATCGGCGCTTTGGTATAACCGCCGGCCCTAGTGATGAAAATGACGTTGCTGGAGTAGAAAAAGAAGGGCAGCGACAAAGCTTGAAGCACCATGACGATGGCCAATAAATCACGACCGGCGACATCGAAATCGAAAATATACTGCATCAGCGGAATTAGGCTGATCATGATGAGCACGGTAGCCCCGCTCATGAATAAGATATAACCGATTTGCCATCTGGCATTCCGTTTCGCCTCTTCAATTTTGCCAGCCCCAAGACGGGTGCCGACCATGATGGCCGCCGCCGTGCCCATGCCGCCGATGAACGCGAAAATGAGATCGACGACGCGTGCCGAAAGGTTAATCGCCGCGATGTTGGAAGCGTTGCCGCTTTCAATGCGCGAATAGGCGAAGAACATGAACATGGCCAATCCTTCGGTCAGCGCCTGAGCAAAAACCATCGGCCAGCCTTTGCGCAAAATATTGACGGCAAAAGCGCGCGGTATATCGAAAATGACCGCAAAAGTGCCGTAAAATACGGGTTTGTGTTTGTAATAGTAAACCAATAGAATTCCTAGTTCCACGAAGCGGGAAATCAAGGTGGCGATGGCGGCGCCCAAAACCCCTAGTCCTAACGGATAAATCAAAATGTAGTTTAATACAAGGTTGGTGGCAGCTGCCGATCCGCTGGCCAACAATGGAATTTTAGTCTTCTTAATTGCCCGGAGACAAAACGATATGGCGACGCTGATCGAGTAGGGGATGAACGTCCAGGCGACGATACCCAAATACTGTCTGCCTAAAGCCAACATCTCTTGACCCGAGCCGACGCCGGTGGCAAACAGTAAGATGATTTCGTTGCGGAAGAAAAAGCCGAGTATTAGGGATACCAATCCAAATCCGATTGTAAGTTTTAATGAAAGGCCGAACACCTTCTTGGTTGCTTCATAGTTTTTGGCTCCGAAATATTGGGCGATGAAAATAGTGCACGAGATTGCCAATAGAATCATGATGTTCTCGAACGTCGTCATGAACCGTCCGGCAATCATGACCGCGGCGGCCGAGATTTCGCTGCCGCCGAGTCCGTAAACCATGTTTCCCCAACGGCCGATCATCGCCGAGTCCATGATGTTGACGCTGGCGGAAATCAGCTGCTGCAAAGCGATTGGAAAGGCAACGAAAAACATTTCTTTGTAGAACTCTTTGTTGCCGATGTAACGTTTGAAAAAGGTACCCATTTGCGCTCCGATATATTATAGGCCAAAAGGGATGCATTAATAAGAAGGAGAATATATAAGAAAAGCGCCCTTGCGAGCGCCTTTGAATCCTTATTCGATGGTAATTTTCTTTTTAGGTTCTTCTTTCTTCTCGACGGTCTTCGGAACCCATAACGTCAAGACGCCGTTTTCCATCTTGGCCTTG
>Ga0172368_10001178_pt1 | contig 36456 bp, 33 predicted proteins | sample Lak11m_FD_114540 | JGI IMG/M metagenome (GOLD analysis project Ga0172368, IMG submission 114540) | Freshwater microbial communities from Kabuno Bay, South-Kivu, Congo - kab_022012_11m | ecosystem: Environmental > Aquatic > Freshwater > Lake | place: Democratic Republic of the Congo: South-Kivu... | reverse complement strand
TTACCCTGCCAACTAGCTGATAGGACGCGAGCTCATCTCTAAACAAAAACTCTTGCGAGCCTTCTTTACTTACAACTGCTTATGCAGCTGTAAACACATCGGGTATTACCCTCGCTTTCGCAAGGCTATCCCCGACTTAGAGGTAAATTACTCACGTGTTACTCACCAATCTGCCGCTATATTCCTTCTCTCTCAACGCATCCACCTTGCGGTCTCAACATCTCAAAAAAAAGATATCGCTCGACTTGCATGCCTAATCTACGCCGCCAGCGTTCACTCTGAGCCAGGATCAAACTCTCCGAAAAATCTTAGGAAAATTATGAATAATGGCTCTGGTGATTTATTTAATTTCTAACCTCATGAAATTGACCTTAAAAAATCCGGTTAAGGATTTTTCTTGGCCTCGCTTGGCAATTCAATTATCAAAAGAGCAGGCAACAAAAAACGCCCCAACAAATGCTGGGGCGCTAAATTTATAGTTTCGCCCTATTTGTCGTTTCGTGATTAACTAACGGAAATTGTCAACCGGCTGGGCCGGCTTTTATTATTTTTAATTCTCACAATAATATGCCCTTTTGGAAGGGAAGGCTTATTTTATTACAAAACCCCGCTTTGTCAAGAACTTTTTTTAGAATATTTTTGTTCAGCTAAACCATAAGTGGTTAAGTTTACAGCCCCTTATGGCCCTTTATAAGTTATCTACCACTTTCAGGAAAGCATCGACGATCTTTGGGTCAAACTGCGAGCCGCTGTTTAATTTAATCTCCAGGATTGCCTCTTCTTTCATCAGCGGTATCTTCCTGTAAGAACGCGCTGAACGCATGGCCTCGTAAGAATCCGCCACATGGATTATGCGCGCGCCCAAAAGTATATCCTCCCCCTTCCTGCCTTCCGGGTAACCTGAACCATCATAATGCTCATGATGCTGCCTGACCAGATCCACTACTCCGCCGAGGAAAGTAAGGGGCTCCAGGATCTGCGCGCCGATAGTAGGATGTTTTTTGATCTGCTCCCACTCTGATGATGTAAGCGCCGAAGGCTTGAGTAAAATACTGTCCCCGATACCTATCTTGCCCAAATCATGCAGCTCGGCTGCCTGGCGGACTAATTCAACATCTTTAGCCGGAAGCTTAAGCTGGTTGCAAATAGCTACCGCGTAACGGGACACATTCTCTGAATGGCTATGCGTATAATGGTCCCGCGCATCAATTGCCTGCGCCAGGACCCTGATCGTACGCATATATGTAGAGCGCAAATCCTCATATAGCCTGCTTAAATTACTCGTAGAATCCTCAATCCTTTTTGCCAAAAGCGTATTCTGTTTCTCCAGGGCCTGGTTAGTTTCTTTTAACCCCTGGACCATCTTGCGGCCGGCTGTTAATAGCAGATGGAGCTTGATGCCTTTTTCTACAACAAATTTTAGCTTATCCGTTTTAACCGGCCAGCCCAGGGTTTCAAAAACCCCGACCTCCGCAAACTGGTTACTTTGCCCTTCCTCCTCCACTTCAAGCAATACAATTATCACGCAATCAGGATCAACCCTCTTAAGATCAGCAATCGCGGAAAGAATATCCAGCTCCGGTATGGCATACCTTATAATAATCAGGTCACATATATTATGCTCTAAGCTTACCACGGCCGCCTGGGCGGTAGATTCCGCTATAAGGGTATAATTTCCCAAACCCGACAATTGTTCTCTGATTCTATTAGTATAAGACCTGTCATCGCAAAGAAAAAGTATCTTACCGCCGGATGCCATAGCTACTCCTCTGTAGTAATCCTTATTGCCTCAGCCAGACTAATCAAACCGTCCTTAACTTTAAGATAGGAATCATCGCGCAGCGATTTAAACCCCAAGTGCTTAACCGCGTGCCTCCTTATCTCATCCATTGAACCCCTATTAATAAGTATATCCTTTATCGCCTCATCAATCAAGACTGTTTCCGATATTACCAGCCTGCCGGAAAAACCGGTGTGATTGCAGAATTGACATCCTTGCGCGGTATAAAATTTAGCCTTAGCGTTGAACTTTACTTTCTCCAGAAAATCTTTTGGCATATCAATCGGCTTACGGCATTTAAAACAGATTTTACGCGCCAGCCGCTGCGAGCAAAGCATGACCAGGCTTGAGGCCGCTAAAAACGGATCCACCCCCATTTCAATAATCCGGCCGATACTTGAGATAGCATCATCAGCCTGTAATGTGGAAAGTACCAGGTGGCCGGATAGCGCCGCCTTGACAGCGATATCCGCGGTTTCTGAATCCCTGATCTGGCCGACCATAACCACATCCGGGGCTTGCCGTAAAATAGAACGCAGGCCGCAGGCAAAATCCAAACCTATATCCGGCTTAAGCTGAACCTGGGTAAACCCGTCAACCTGGCATTCTACAGGGTCTTCAATTGTAACAATATTCTTCTTCGGAGTATTTAAATGATTCAGCAGGGAATAAAGTGTAGTGGATTTACCTGAACCGGCGGGCCCGCTGAATAGTATCATCCCGGAAGGTTTTTCCGCCGCCGCTTTTAAAACAGCGGCAGCTTCTTTGGAGAAACCCAACTGGTCTAAACCCGAGCAAGGCCTGCTTTTATCCAGGATATGTAAAACAAATCTTTGGCCAAAAGTTGTGGGAAGGCTGGAAACCTGGAACTCAACCTCACAAGCGCCGGACCTTACTTTAAATTTACCTTCCTGCGGAGCATGGCTTTCAGTAATATCCAAACCGGAAATTATTTTAAGCCTGGCAAAAAATGAATTCCCTTCTGCCTTAGGCACCCTTAAAACATCCCGCAGCAATCCATCCACGCGGTATCTGATACGCAGGCAGTCAAGTTCCGGCTCAATATGTATATCCGAGGCGTTTATATTTAAAGCATGCGCCAGGACAATATCAACCAGCTGCGTGACAGGCACCTTGCTGTCCTGGAAAACCTTAATACTGCCGATTAAAACAGGCTCGTCGGGCCCTTTCTGCGGCTGCCCGCCGTGATATTGAATCTCAATAGCCCGCACGATCTCAACTTCAGGGCTTAAAACAATAGCAATATTAAATCCGGAAAAATTATTCAAATCACTCAAGGCAAAAATATTCAGGGGCTCGGAAGTGGAAATAATAAATGTATCAGCGGTTTTTGCTAAGGGAATAGCATTATAGAGCCTGGCCAAATCCTCCGGGAATAATCTGATGAGCCCTGCGTCAAATTTAAACCTCTCCAGGCACAAAGTAGGGATATAAAGCCTCTTTAAAAATAAAGCGGACAAAACATCCTTAGTAATCATCCCTTCTTTAATCAAAATCTTTCTTAAGGACAGGCCTTTTGCTTTCTGTATGCCTAAGGCGCGCGCCAGCTGCCCCCTGGTTATATGCCCTGCCTTAAGCAGTATATTGGTTATCTCTTCTTTTAATGAATACATTTCAGTCGTCCGGTTCGCATGCAAGCAGGACCTCTTCAATAGTAGTCTGACCTCTTAAAACAGCCTCCAATCCCGCTTGGCGTAAAGTTTGCATGCCTTCAAGCCGCGCCTGTTTCTTAATAACCTGCTCCCCTGCTCCGCTTAAAACCAAATCCCGTATCTTCTGGCTGAATTGCAGGGCTTCAGCGATTAAAACCTTTCCCGAGTACCCCGTATTAAAACAGTGCCGGCACCCTTTCCCTCTGTAAAATTGCGATTTAGCAATCTTAACTACATCCAATTTTAATCTTTCCGCCGCCTCTTTATTAAGGGTATAAGCTTCTTTACAATACGGGCATACTTTTCTCAACAGCCTCTGGGCTATAACACAAATCAGGGAGGAATTAATCAAATAAGGCTCTACCCCCATATTTACCAGATGCGACACCGCGGCCGCGGCGGCAGGAGTATTCAGGGTTGAAAAAATCAAATGTCCCGTAAGGGCGCTTTTAATAGCTATATCCACAGTTTCATAATCGGGGATTTCGCCGATCATAATAACGTTGGAATCCTGAAGCAGTATGGAACGCATGCCCGCGGCAAAGTTAAATCCGATCTCCGGATTAATAGAAACCTGGTTTACCCCCTCAAGCTGGATTTCAACAGGATTTTCAATAGTAACGATATTTTTATCCAGGCTATTCAGGCACCTTAATACCGAATAAAGTGTAGTGGTTTTTCCGCTTCCATCAGGCCCGCAAACTAAAATCATCCCGTGGCTAAGGCCGGAGGCCCTGATTAATACCCTCATGGCATAATCGCTAAACCCCAGCTCTTTAATATCCAAACACTCCTGCGTCTTGTCCAGCTTGCGCAGGGCTATTTTTTCGCCAAAAATAGCCGGTAGTATGGAAACATTAAAATCAAACTGGCGGCCAAAGATATTCGTTTTAAAACGGCCATCCTGGGGCAAGCCGCGCCTGGCGATATCCAGCCCCGACATAACTTTAAGCCGCGATGCTATTAAAATATGCAAATCCTTAGGCAATACCTCCTGGTCCTGAAACAAGCCGTCAATTCGAAAACGCACGCGCAATTTTTTTTCCAATGGCTCAATCAGTATTTCAGAAGCCCCGCTCTTTATGGCCTGCTCTAGAAGCATATTGGTGGTTTTAATTGCCGGCGCTTCCTGGCTGATGCGTTCAAGCTCCTGAGAGTTAAAAGATGCATTTTTCTCCTGCCGGGCTACCTCAATAGAAGATGCCAGTTCCCGCGCCAGCTCTTTAATATTTAGCCCGGCGGAATCAACATAATATAATCCGATGGCCTGGTTGATATCCCGGGAAGATGAAATTATGGGATTTATTTTGAAGCCCTGGAACTCAGGGAGGTTTTGGACAGAAAACACATTCAGCGGATCCGCCATTACCAGAGTAAGAGAATCCCCGGTTATAAATAAAGGGATGATTTGATAATGCCGTGCGATATCAGCGGGAATAATCTTTACGGCGTCAGGGTCAATCTCAAAGCGTTTTAGGTCAAATAAAGGCAGCCCCAGCTCTTTATTTAAGATATCCGACAACTGTTTTTGTTTAATAATTCTCAGCTTTACAATAATATCGCTAAGATTGCCGCCTTTAGCCGCCTGCGCCTTGAGCGCCCGGTTAAGCTGGCTCTCGGTAATTAGTTTATTATTTATGAATATTTCGGTAAGGCGGTCCTTGAGTGGTAGCATATTAAGGGAAGTTAATAGATAGCCTGCCCCTATTCTTTGTTTTTATAGTATTTTTCAATCGCCTTCTTAATATCAGAGGAGGTAGAAACAAATGCCTGCACACTGCAACCGCTAAGCAGTTCCACATCGTCAATAGCCTGCATATTTAAGGGGTTGGACATCGCCAGCGTCAGGTTGTTGCCGATTTTATCAATTGGCACAAGCAAATATTGCCGTGCCAGCATGCAAGGGATAATATTAGTTATCTCCGGGCTTATATCATAGCTGCCTAAAGACAAATAAGGAAAACCATATTGCGCGGTCAGCGATTGAGCGATATCATCCTCTTTAACATAGCCCAGCTCAACCAGGATCTCGCCGATTAACCCGCCCTTATCCCGCTGCAGGCTCAAGGCCTGGTCCAGCTGAACCTGGCTGATGATCCCCTGGTCAAGCAGCAACTCGCCTAATTGTTTATTGTTGATCTTTCTGACTGCCATAAATATTACCTACTGGATGAGCTCTTGATCATGCCTCAGGGAATTATTCTCAATAGCGACAGCGATCTGTTTGGAAAAAATATCCAAAAGCTCAATATCATTCTTGCTATACAGAAAACCCTCGCGCATATTTCCGATCCCAAGGACCGCCTTAACCTGCCCCCTCAGAAATACCGGCATGGCTAAGCAATTCTTCAATTGAAATTTCTCGAGAAAATCAACCGTGAGGTTATCGCTAAGTGAATTTTGTTTATCCAGGATCAAAAGCTTGTTTAAATTTAACGCCTTTTTGTAAATATCCTCGTTGGCCGATACGTTAAGCGATATTAAATATCCCGCCCTGGCGCCATCGGCGATTCTCATTTGAAAAGATTCATTATTCGTTTCTTTAAAAAGTAAAAAAGCCGTATCAGAACCAGCCGATAACCTGGCCTTTTCCACTATGACCCTCAAAAGGTCATTAAACTCCCAGCCTTGGGCAATTAAAGAGCTGATTTGTATTAAATTGGAAAGCTCAAGCGACTTTTTCTGATTTTCCACTCTAAGTTCATTGAGATTATCCTTATGCCTCTTGAGCTCATCCATATCAGCGCGAATGCGGCCGGTGAGATAATTGACTGTGCCGGCTAAAACACCCGCCTCATCGTCATGGGTAACAGAAAGCTTACGGTTGATATCCCCGCCGGTAATTAGCCCGGCTTCTTTAGCCGCCAGGGCCAGGCGGCTGAAGATTTTACTGATTATTAAAAATCCGGCCAGGGCAAGAAACGCGCTAATTGCAATAAGAACGATAAGATTAACCTTATAGCCAAATCCAGGCAGGATATAATTCAGGAGCAGGTGCAGGCAGATTAAAAAAGGGAAAACATACATCAGCAGAAAAGCAATTATCAACTTACGGCTTAATTTATCCTTCACCAAACCTCCGTGTTAACGTTGAATATCGCTTAATTATACCCTCTAACCCATTACATGACAATAGATTTGTTAAATTCTTCAGCTAAATTTTCTTTCTTGATTCCGGTATCAATAAAATCCCAGGGCAATATTTCCGAAGTTGGTTTTTCCTTAAGATATTCCTGCGCATCAACCCCCTGTTCAGAAAATGCCTCCTGCCACCTGGTAAATGAAAAAGAACTGCTCCAGGCATCAAACCTGGCCCCTTTTCTATAAGCGGCTAAAATAACCCCGGCTAATTTCCTGTCTCCGCGGGAAAGCACCCCCTCTAAAAACCCCATCTCAAGGCTGTGAAAATTAAGCTTAAGCCTTTTGTTTTTACAGTGCCCCCTTAAATAATTCTGTTTTTCTTTTATCGCGGCAATGCTCTCCATTTTCAACCACTGGAAAGGCGTATGCGGCTTGGGGATCAACGGGTTTATGCTGATATTTATTTGCGCCGCGCCCCCCTTAATCTTTTTCTTTATTTCTGAGGCAGCTTGCGCGAAATTGATTATCCCGTCCAAGTCCTCTTCTTTCTCTCCGGGCAAGCCGATAAGAAAATATAATTTTAAATGCTGATAGCCGGCGGAATAGGCCTCTTCCACAGCCTTGAAGAAATCATCCTCCGAGAAATCTTTAGCCAGGGCCTGGCGCAGCCTTTGGGTTCCCGCTTCGGGGGCAAAGGTCAGGCCGGTCTTTTTTATCCTGGCAATCAGGGTAGACACATTGCCCAGCAACGCCTTTGCCTTTAGCGAAGGTAAAGACAAATTAACCGCCCGCTCTTTAAAGGACCCTGTTAAATCGGAGACCAGTTTTTCTAAACCAGGGTAGTCGCTTACAGACAGCCCCGCCAGGGATATTTCTTCATAGCCGCTTGCGGCATAAGCCGAATTGGCCAGCAAGATTACATTTTCCCTGCTTCTCAATCTTAAAGGATAATATTGCGACCTTGCCTGGCAAAAACGGCAATGGTTAGGGCAACCCCGCATAATCTCTAAAGTAACACGGTCATGGACGGTCTGGACATAAGGAACCATCCAGTTGCAGGGAAAATAAGCGGAATCAAAATCAGCTACTACGCGTTTCTTAACCTTTAAATGCGCAGCGTAAAGAGAAGGCACATAAACACCCTCTACCCGGGATAATTCAAGTAAAAGCCTATCCTTTGTTAATCTGCCGGTTTTATAATCATTCTTATATTTACGGTATAAATTCAGGAGTTCTACAATTGCCTCTTCAGCCTCCCCGATAATAAACAGATCAAAAAAATCAGCCATAGGTTCCGGGTTAAGGCTGCAAGGGCCTCCCGCGATAACCAAAGGATACTGGCAGTCCCGTAATGAGGATTGCAAAGGCAGGCCGGCTAACTCCAGGATACTTAAGACATTGGTATAATTTAATTCGGAACCGAGGGAAAAACCCAGAAAATCAAACCGGATCAACTCCTGATTTGATTCCCAGGAGGACAAACGGCGGTTATTGCTTTTCAAGGCCGCCTCCATATCCGCCTCAACGGCAAAGAATCTTTCGCAGGCTACATCAGTCATATTATTCAAAACACCGTAAATAATACGCAGCCCCAAATTACTCATCCCTATTTCATATAAATCAGGAAAACCCAAAGCGAAGCTCACCGCGCTCGAACCAGGATCCTTTTTATACGCGTTCCACTCATTGCCCAGGTATTGCCCCGGACGGTGCACATTTAACAATAAATCTTCAGTCATAGCCTAAAATACGCTCCTGGTGCGGTCAATATTTACCAAGATACCTAAAGCGATAAAGGTAACCAGAATACTTGAGCCGCCATAGCTCATTAACGGCAAGGGCAGTCCGACCACCGGAGCCAGCCCCATATTCATGGCGATATTTATGAACACCTGCAGTGCCAGTAAAAGCGATATGCCATAAGCAAGCAGCCTGCCGAAAGAATCCTGCGTCCTCTGGGCAATAATGAAACCCTGGCGGATAATTAAATAATACATAAAGAGAAGCAGGCCGCTGCCTAAGAAACCCCACTGCTCGGAAAAAGTGGCGAAGATAAAATCCGTATGTGATTCCGGCAGGAAATATAACTGGCTCTGCGTGCCGGATAACCACCCTCTGCCGAATAACCCTCCGGAACCTATGGCTATGCGCGACTGGATTACCGTATAACCCGCCCCCAATGGATCAATGTTGGGATTTAAAAAAACAAGCAGCCTCTGTTTCTGGTAATCGCGCAGGAAATGCCAGAAAAAAGGCAAAGGCAGGATGAGAATGAATATTAAGGTAAAAATGTATTTTAACCGGACATTGGTTAAATACAACAAGAATACAAAAACCAGAAGCAGCATCAACCCGCTGCCTAAATCCGGCTGCTCGATAATCAAAAACATCGGCACGGCTACAAAAATAAACGGCAGGATTATCCCCCTGAAAATCCCGAATTTCCCGGATAAGAGCGATGTATCATCCACTGACTTGCGGCTGAAATACCGGGCCATAAATATTATCACCGCCAGTTTGGCAAACTCCGAAGGCTGAAAGTTAAACCAGGCGAACCTCAGCCAGCGCTGCGCGCCGAGCCTGATAATCCCCAGGGCAAAAACCAAAAAAAGGAAGAATATAGCCGCACCGTAAATAAAATAATTTGCATCCCAAAGCCTGCGATAGTTAAGCTGGGAGATAATAAAAAAACAGGCCAGGCCGATTACTACCCACAACATCTGACGCTTATGGATATCCTGCCAGGGGGTCCCTTCTTTTTGATAAGTACTGCTGTAGATAGATAAGACTCCCAAGCTGGAAATAATCAACGCAAGAACCAGAATCCTAAGAAATGAATTTCTCATATTAACCCCTGCTTGATCATTGCCTCTATTACCTGCCTGGCGATAACAGTGGCGGCATGCCCCGGCCCGCCGTTTTCCAATAAAACACAAATCACATATTTTGGTTTATCGTATGGAAAAAACCCGACAAACCAGGCGTGGGTTGCCCCGCGGGATACCTGGGCGGTCCCGGTTTTTCCGGCGACGGCAACGCCGAGCCCCGATAAGACGTTCCCCGTGCCCCTGGGATCAGAAACTACCGCGCGCAGGCCGCGGCAGATAATTTCAAAAGTACTTTTCCTGAAAGCCACCCGGGACATTTTCTTCTTTTTTGCTGAAAGATCCAGGGCATCTACCGCTTTTATAATATACGGGCTGGGTAAATACCCTCCGTTAGCAAACACGGCCATCATATTAGCCGCCTGCAAGGGAGTAACTAAGCAATCACCCTGGCCAATACTTAAATTAGCGGTATCCCCATCAAACCATTTGCGGAACTTATCCATTTTTCTCCACAAGGGAGAAGGAACAAAACCGCCTGTCTCATAAGGCAGCTCAAAACCCAAGCTCCTGCCTAACCCTAACTTCAAAGCGTAGTCATGAATATTCTGAGCCCCCGCAAGCAGCCCGGTTTTATAAAAGAATATATCACAGGAATGCGCGATAGCCGAAATAATATCCTGGCCGCCGTGCACATCCCAACAGGAAAACTTTCTCGCCCCTACCATGGTATAACCCCGGCAGAGAAAACCGGTAGAAAGGTTTATTTTTTTTAATTCCAGCCCGGCGCTGGCTACGGCTACCTTAAAAACAGAGGCCGGAGGATAACTTGATGAAATCGCCCGGTTGATTAACGGTGAATCGGGATTATTGAATAATCCGGCGATAAGCCTGGTGCGTTTATTTACAAAAACCGCGGGGTTAAAATTAGGATAATTAGCTAATGCCAGGACCTCGCCGCTTTGCGGGTCCATTAAAACTATACTTCCCTTGCGCCCCGAGAGGCTGTCTTCGGCGATCTTCTGAATTTGCAGGTCCAGGGTCAGCTGGATATCCTTGCCGTTGCGCGGGGGCTCAAAACCCAAAACGCGCATAAACTTACCCCGATGGTTTACCTCAACGGATAACCCGCCCTCCTCCTGGCGCAAATAATAATCATATTTTTCCTCCACCCCCCCAAAACCCACGATATCTTTAGTCTTGTATCCATAATCTTCCAGCTTGGTCAGGCGCCAGCGGTCAATCTCATTTACATAGCCAATAACGTGAGAAGCCAGCGCGCCATAAGGATAATGCCGCAGCGGCCTGGGCTGGATAATAATGCTGGGTTCCTCTAATTTATATTCACCTAACTGGATCGCCTTTTTAAGGTCTATATTGCTGGCGACGGTAACCGGTATACTTGAGGAAAAATAATTTTTTCTGAAAGCGGTTTTCAGTTCGTTAAGCTCGATCCCTGATTTTCGGCTGACCCCCTCAAGGATACGGTCAATCTGGCTTAACTCCTGCGGCAAAATCAAAACGTCGTAAGAAATCTTGCTATCCACGATAATATTACCGTTACGGTCCAGGATATTGCCCCTGGCTCCGGATTGGGCTATCAGGCGGATGCAATTGCTATCGCTGAGCCGGCGGAATCTCGCCCCATGGAATAAATCAAGGTTAATTAATCCGGCAATCAAAACACCGAACATTAAAATGATCGTAAAACTTAAGATGTTCTTTCTTTCCATAGGTATATTAGGCGGCTATTCTTTTTGTAAGTTTAAAAACCAAAGGGGAAAATGCCGTTGTATAAACCGAAGAGATAATCAGCTTGCGTAAGAAAATTCCCGCCGGGATGTAATTTCCGGAGCTTAGGCTTTGTATGCCGAGGGCGGTATTATTCAATACAGCGATAATTAAAATAATGGATAGACGGACATAATTATTCTCGGTGGATATCTGGGAGGACAGGCGAAAGGTTAAATAACTCCATACGCCAAAAAGCAGGGTATTAATTGCCATGCCCGCGGGAAGAAACGCATCCTTAAGCAGTCCGGCCAAGATTGCCGCTGCCAGGGCAAATTTAAAATTGAAATAAAAGACCAGGGAAAGAGAGAAAATTAAAAGAAGGTCGGGCTTGGCGTTAAAGAAACTTAAAAGCGCCGGCCAGCTTAATTGCAATGTAGCCAGAATGATTAAAACAAAAAGAATAAGCCACTTTTTCATGGGATAATAACCAGTACCTCTTCAATACTGGAAAGCTCTGCCGCGGGCTTAACTACGGCATAACGGCTAAGGCCGGAGAACTCTTTTCCAATATTTATTACCCTGCCCACAAGCAGCCCCTTAGGATAAACCTGGCTTAACTCAGAAGTAATAATTATATCCCCTACCGCAATCTGCGCGTCATCCGGAAGATAGCGCATAATTAAATTGGCTCCCAGAGTTCCGCTGACTAACCCCTCCTGGCGGCTGCGCTGCACAATACTGGAGACCCCCTGCCCGGGATCATTTATTAACAATACCTTGCTGTTGTCCTCGGCGCTCTCTATCACCCTGCCGACCAACCCCTGCGCGTTAATCACCGCCATGCCGCGCCTGATCCCGCTATGCCTGCCTTTATCAATAATTACGCTGGAGGACCAGCTGTCCGGAGAGCTGGCGATCACCCTTGCGGAAACCAGCCTTAAAGGAGATTTCTGTTTAAAATTAAGCAGGTTTTTAAGGCGAAGGTTCTCCTGCTCAACCTCCCGTAAATCAAATAATCTCCGGCGTAAATTCTCCGCTTCATTGTTCAAACTGGCAAGCTCAACCATATTACGATGATAAAAAATAATTCCCGCGCATTCACGTTTAAGCAAATCGATTAACGTAAGGTGAGGCTTAAAGGTTTTTTGGGCTGAATTTCTGAAAAAAGGAGAGAAGGCTGAAATCAGGAATACGGCACAAACAATAAGAATAAAACTGATTATGGTTTTGCGGGATGGCTTAAACACATTTAATTACGCATTTCGGTCTTAACCGAAACAGTTACTTTTTTAAGATACGCGATTTCGCTAAGCACCCGGCCCGTTCCATTGGCGACTGCGGTAACCGGATCATCAGTTATGTGCACAGGAAGGCCGGTCTCTTCAGAAATCAGTTTATCTAATCCCCTTAATAATGAACCGCCGCCAGCCATGACAATGCCATGCTCGATAAGGTCAGCGGCTAACTCCGGGGGAGTCCGCTCTAAAGATATCTTCGTGACCTCTAATATCGCGCGTAAAGGCTCCTGCAAAGATTCGCGGATCTCTTCGCTGGTAATGGTCACGATTTTAGGCAAACCCGCTACCAGGTCCCTGCCTTTGACTTCCATGCTCATCTCTTCTTCCAGAGGATAAGCTGAGCCAATCTTTATTTTAATTTCTTCGGCGGTGCGCTCGCCAACCAAAAGGTTATATGTTTTTTTAAGATATTCAATAACCGCCTCATTCATTTCATCGCCGCCAATGCGGATAGACTTTGAGAAAACCGTGCCGGCAAGCGAGATTACCGCGATCTCCGTGGTCCCGCCGCCTATATCAATAATCATGTTACCAACCGGCTCCTGGATAGGCAGCCCGACGCCTATGGCCGCGGCGATAGGCTCTTCAATTAGAAATACTTCCCTGGCCCCGGCGCGCTCCGCGGAATCTTTTACCGCCCGTTTCTCCACCTCGGTTATGCCTGAGGGAATAGCGATAACAATTCTCGGCCTGACCAAAACCCTGCGATGATGCACCTTTTTAATAAAATACCGAAGCATGGCTTCGGTAATCTCAAAATCAGAAATAACCCCGTCTTTCATCGGCCTGATGGCGATGATATTGCCGGGAGTGCGGCCGAGCATACGCTTGGCCTCTTCACCTACAGCTAAAACATGAGAAGTTCCCCGCTCAATAGCCACAACCGAAGGCTCACAAAGAACTACCCCTTCCCCCTTCACAAAAACCAGGGTTGTGGCTGTCCCCAGGTCAATTCCCATATCATTGGAAAAAAGCCCTAAAACAAAATTAACCGCTCTTTTTAACTGTTGGCCGAATTTTACCATGTAATCTCCTGAATTTAGTACAGTGAAGTGATTTTAACAGAGTTTAAACCCCTTGTCAAATAATATGTTTATCTAAGACAGGCCCTTTAAAGCGGTTAAAAAACCGGGGAACGATTTGCTGATACAGCTGATATCATCCAGCCTTGAACTGCCTTTAGCCGCTAAAGCAGCAACTACCATGCTCATGGCTGTACGATGGTCGCCAAAAGATTTAAGCTTAGACCCATTAAGAGAAGTTTTACCCTTAATAACTATATTCTCCGAATCCAAGAGTTTGACAGAACGGATATCTGCCCCCATAGACCTTAAGTTAGAGACCATAGAATTAATACGGTCGGTTTCTTTAAATCTTAGCTCCCCCGTCCCCTTGATTATGGTTGAGCCTTCGGCAAAACAAGCAGCTACCATAAGAACCGGTAATTCATCAATTAAAGAAACTGCTTCGCAACGATTAACTACTGTAGCTTTAATTTTTCCGCCGGTCACCACAAGATTACCCGTGGGTTCAAAACCTTGCGCCTTCCCGCTCTTTAGGGGGATAACTTTTATTTTCGCACCCATTCTTTTAAGCACCTTGATTATCCCGCAACGTCCGGGGTTCAGGCTTACACGCTCAATTACAATCCTGGCTCCGGGAATTATTATTGCCAAAACCATGAAAAAAGCCGCCGAAGAAATATCGCCCGGGATATAAATCATCCCCGGACTCATCAGGCATTTTCCCGGATTTAAAGTTACAGTATTTTTATTTACAGTTACATCCGCGCCGAAAGCCTTGAGCATCCTTTCAGTGTGGTCGCGGGTGCTTATACGTTCAATTACGCGTGTCTTGCCCAAAGCGGATAAACCCGCCAAAAGAATTGCGGATTTAACTTGCGCCGAAGCAACAGGCATGCGATAAACAATACCCTTAAGATTCCCTCCGCTGATGACTACGGGAGCATATTCTTCACCCCTGCTGTTTCTGGCGGTAATCCTGGCGCCCATCAGGCGTAAAGGTTTGTTCACCCTGGACATTGGCCGGGCAGAAAGGTATTTGCCTGCTATGACTTTTGTCTTAAAGTCCATACCGGCTAAAACACCCAGGATTAAACGCAAGGTTGTCCCGGAATTATTAACAAAGACCGGATTGGAAGGCTTCTTTAATTCCTGAGCCCCCCTGACTAAAACCCGCTTATCGCCGCGCTCAATCTTCACCCCTAAAGCACAGAGAACATTTAAAGTAGCCAGTGAATCATCGTGAACAGGAAAATTATTTATGATTGTTTTGCCGCTGCTGAGGGCGCTGATAATCAGCGCCCGGTGGGCTATAGACTTATCGCCGGGGAAACTGATCCTGCCGGAAGGAATAAATTTATCTTTTATAACAAAAGGCTTCATTTAGCCTTCTGCACAACTGAATCGTTTTCTTTGATCAGGTCTTTTAACTCCGCCGCAAAACCCGCCGCGGACATTGACTCATGGATCTTCTCAACTTTTATATCGCCGACAACCTTGCCTTCATGATATACGGAGAATTGGTCCCCTATATTTACACCATCTTTTTGCCCTAAGTTGATCACCGCAAAATTATATTCTTTATTCACTACCGTAACCTTGCCTTCCAAAGGTTTAAGCTGGGAAGCATCTTCCTTCGCCGGTTCAGAAACAGGGGCATTTACGTTCTTTTCAACCGCGATAGCCGGCCCTTTAGATGGATCGACAGTTTCATTGTTCACTACGACCTTCCCCAGCTCTACTCCCCCAGCGTTAGACTCCAGGCTCCGGATCTTGGCTATCAAATCCGTTCTCTGCTGATCGATAGTCTTCAATTGTTCCCTAAGCTTCCTACCTTCGTTTTGAGCCTGAGTAAGTTTATTTTCTATATCCTGGCGGGAAGACTTTTGCTGCTCCATATCCGCCTTAATCTGTTCCAATTCTTTTGATGCATCCTGCCGCGCCGTCTTTTCCTTATCAAGATCATCGCTTATAGTGGCAATCCGGTCTTTGGCCTCCTGCAACATAAGCGTCAACTCCGAAACCTTTTTCTTGGAAACCTCCAGCTTGCCTTCGGTGACTTTTTCGCGGGCGGTTATCTCGTCCACCTGAGCCAATAATTTATTGTTCTTTGCGACTTCTGTTTGATATAAATAAGTTACCCCTCCGATAGCTATCACAGAAATAATAATTATGCCGATTAAAACAAATTTTAAAATAGCCCCTTTACGATTCATCTTCCCTCCTTTATGATTTAATCGAGTTCGTTAACCATTAATATAACACCGGTTATGTAAAAAGCAAGAAAAATTTAATGAGGCCGCAACTTATGGAGCGATAGCGGACATAAGTTGTTTGGCCGAATTAATCCCCGCAGTTACAAGAAAATTCCGGAAAAATTTTCGAAGCGGCTAACCGCGGGAAGATGCGTTTATTAAAAGTTCTTCTTGATAAACTCCTTAAACTCCAGGGGGATCTCGCTTGAGAAATGTTTGAACTTTCCTGTGGAAGGATGGATAAAGCCGAGCTCCTGCGCATGCAGGGCCATACGGGGGAAGATATTATCCTTGCCGTATTTGGTATCGCCTAAAATAGGATGGCCTAAAAAAGCCAGATGCACCCTTAGCTGATGCGTCCTGCCGGTAAAAGGCCTTAATTCCAAAAGGCTGAAATTCTTGCTCCGTTTCAAAGTGCGGTAAAGCGTCTTGGCATAACGGGTATTTTCCGAGAAGTTTACCGACATATTTTTTCTTTTTAAAGGGTGCCTGCCGATCGGCGCCTCAATCACATCCTCGTCAAATTCAACCACCCCTGCGACTATAGCGATATATTTGCGCTCGATGCTGTGCTCGGCAAACTGCCTGGCTAACTTTAAATGGCTGGCATTATTCTTGGCGATAACCAGAAGGCCGCTGGTTTCCTTATCTAAACGATGAATAATCCCGGGCCGGTTTTTATTAATATCCGAAAGGGACACGAAGCGTCCAAGCAAGGCGTTAACTAAAGTATGTTCCCGGTTGCCGGGAGCCGGATGCACCACCAGGCCCGGCTGCTTGTTAATCACCGCCAGGTCATCATCTTCATAAACCACATCAAGGGATATCTGCTCCGGCAGTATTTGCGTCTTTTCTTTTTCAGGAAGGATAACCCGCACTTTCTGCGCCGGGCCTACTTTATGATGAGGCTTGTTAATGGGGCTGGAATCTATAAAAACCTTGCCCTCGGAAATGAGCTTTTGGATATTTGTGCGCGATAAGCCTAAATTATTATCTGCGGCATATCCTACCAGCAGTAAATCCAGGCGCATCTTCGCCTGTTCGGGCAAAACAAGAAATGATAGTTCACTCATCTTATCTCTTTTTTAAAAAAAACATCCTGATGAACATGACAAGGGAAAAAAAGAACATTGCCAAGCTCAATAACTGAAAAATAGTCAGCCCATGGAATATCCTCGGGCTGTCATTGCGGAAGAACTCGATGGAAAAACGTTTTATTGAATAGAAAAAAAGGTAGAAATACAGGATCTGCCCGGGTAAATGCTTTCTGTTCAGCATAAACCTTAAGATTAAAAAGATTAAGAACATGGACAAGCTTGAATATAATTGAGTGGGTATCAGGGTCTGGCCGGAAACCGGGGAGTATATTCCAAACGCGGAGGCCTTGCCGTAACAACAACCGTTCAAAAAACAGCCTATCCTGCCGATCGCCTGGCCTAAGGCAATAAAGGGAATTAGTAAATCCAGGCTGGTAAGCAAATCCATTTTGTTTTTTTTGATAAAGAAGCAGGCGAAAATAGAACCAAAGACTATCCCTCCAAAAATAGCCATGCCTCCGTGCTGGAGCATAATAATCTCAATTGGATGCTTAAGATAGTAAGAAAAATTGTAGGCCACATAAAAAACCCGGGAGCCGATAATGCCGGCAATGAATACATAGAAACAAAGATTAAAAATCTTATCGGGGTCAATATGCGCTTTTTTGGCCTGACGGCTGGCCAGATAAGCTGAAACAAAAAATGCCAAAACCAGCATAAGGCCGTATGAGTAAATCGTAAAAGGTCCGACGTGGCAGATTTCAGGTAACATTTTTATTAAATAATAACTCCCAGCTCAATAACAGCGCCCCTATGGTTAAAGCGGAATCCGCCAGATTAAAAACCGGCCAGATACGAAAATCCAGAAAATCAACCACATACCCAAAACGTAAACGGTCTATAAGATTGCCTGCCGCCCCGGATAAAATCAGGCTCAAGGAGACTTTAAAAAGATACGGATGCTTTTTGTTTTTTAAGTGGAGGAAAATAAACAGGATGGCGAAAAAAGAGATCGCCACAAACAGAAGCAGCTGGTTCTTAAGCATCCCGAATGCCGCTCCGCGGTTATTTACAAGCGTCAAATATAAAAAGTTCTTTATCAGGGCAACCGGTGTATTTAATTGCAGGAACCTTATAGCGAAGAATTTACTGAGCTGGTCAAGGAAAATGACGCTGGAAACGATGATAAAAATCATCCAATGCACCTGAAATTATAGAGCTTACCTCTTCTTCTCCCTTTTCTCCTGGCATTTAATGCACAGCCGGGCAGAAGGCACTGCTTTTAATCTAATTTTGGAAATGGGCCCCTTGCAGTCATCACAAAAACCGAAGGTTTCATCTTCAATTCTCTTTAACGCGTCGTCCAATTCATAAAGAGCTTTTCTTTCGTTTGTGGCCAGCCCCAGTGAAAACTCCCGGTCATAATTATCAGTGGCCACATCCGCCATATGATAGGTGTATCCGGAAATATCACCCGAGGCCTCTTTTTGCGATTTCTTCAGGGTATCATCGGTTATATGCTGGAGGTCATCAAGCGCCGCCTCTTTTTTCTTAAGAATAATTTTCTTAAAATCTTTTAACTCTTTTTTATTAAGTTTTTTCTTCAATTTGATTTTCCCCCTGCCATAATTCCCTAACTAATGGCTTTGCCTATCGGAAGGCAAACCATAGTTCTCTAACTAATGGCTTTGCCTATCGGAAGGCAAACCATAGTTCTCTAACTAATGGCTTTAAGACAATTGTCGCAGATTAAAGGGTGCGCCGGATCGCTGCCTACCTTTAATGAATAGTTCCAGCAACGCGGGCACTTAGCGCCATCCGCCTTCTCTACTTTAACTGATAGACTCGCGGAGTTTTCCTTGTCAAAAGTCGCCTTAACTTGTGAAACCTTAAAAATCTCGCACAACTCAACATTAAAGCTTCGTAAGAATGTATAACGATCCTGGGTGTTTGTCAATATATTTATTTGCGCGTCAAATGAACTGCCAATTTTTCCTGCTGAACGCAATTCTTCCAAAGCCTTTGCGGCAAGCGGAACTAATTCTATTATATCTTTTAATTCTTCATCCACATTTTTTTGCTCCGGAGAAAAACGATCATCTTGCGAAAAGACAGGATTGTGTTTTGGAAAATCTGCAAGATGCACACTTACGCAATCGAGATCTTTTTTTTCTTTAGGCATACCCTGCCAGATCTCTTCAGCGGTAAAAACTAAAATCGGGGCGATCAATCTTATCAGATGATTTAATACTTCATAAATTACAGTTTGGGCGGCACGCCTCTCAACTGAATCAGCGCGGTAAGTATAAAGCCTCCCTTTTACCATATCCAGGTAATACATGGAAAGTTCCTCGTTGCAGAAATCGTAAATCTCCTTATACGCGCGGTGAAATTCAAATAATGGATTTGCCTCTGTGCCATAAGCATTTTCAACATTATCCCTGACTGACTCCATCTGATAGAGTATCCATCGATCAATCTTGCGTAATTTCTCATAAGGGACTTTGTCCGTATCCGGGTTAAAATCATAAAGGTTGCTTAAAATAAATTTCGCGGTATTGCGGATCTTGCGGTAAGCCTCTGAAAGCCGGCTGAGTATTTCCTTTGAAATACGGATATCCTCATTGTAATCGCTTGAGGCTACCCACATTCTTAAAATATCCGCCCCGTAATCCTTAATGATCTGCGCAGGAGAAATAACATTGCCCTGGGACTTAGACATCTTCTTGCCTTCGCCATCAACCACAAAACCATGGGTAAGCACATTCTCAAACGGCGGCTTGCCGTCAATGGCAATTGCCGGGATAATCGATGATTGAAACCATCCCCTGTGCTGATCAGAGCCCTCCAGATATAATTGCGCGGGAAGGCCTCCCAGCTCTTTTCTTTTTTTCAATACCGCCTGGCTGCTTACCCCCGAATCAAACCAGACATCCAGGATATCCGCTCCCCTGGAAAATGATTTTCCTTTTTTACATTCCGGGCAGGTCAGGCCTTCAGGGATAAAATCATTTATATTGCGGCTGAACCAGCAGTCAGAGCCTTCAGTCGCGGAAAACTGCGCGAACCTCTCAATTACCTCGGTATTAAAAAACTCTTCTTTGCAATCCTGGCAAACCAAAGCCGGGACCGGAACACCCCAGTACCTCTGGCGGCTAAGACACCAGTCAGGCCGCAATTCCACCATCGCCGAAATCCTCTCCCGGCCGGCCTCGGGAATCCAGCGCACCTCTTCTTTTATTGCCCTCAAGACATTCTTGCGTAAATTATTATGGTCAATATTCAGAAACCATTGTTTAGTTGCCCTGAAAATTATGGGATGCTTACAGCGCCAGCAATGCGGATAGGAGTGGGAAATCTTCTGCTCTAAAAGTAAGGCTCCTATTGTATTTAGTTTCTCAACGATAGTTTTATTGGCATCATAAACATTTTGCCCGGCGAACTCCCCGGCGGTTGAATCAAATTTTCCTCTTGCGTCAACCGGCATTACAATATCCAAATTGTATCTTAACCCGGTTTGATAATCCTCGGCGCCATGGCCGGGAGCGGTATGCACCAAACCCGTGCCCTCTTCACAGGATACATAATCCGCCAGGACCACCTTTCCCGACCGCAACCCAAAAGGATGATCATAAACAATGCCTTCCAAATCTTTTCCTTTAAAACTTTTTATTACTTCATATTTATCAATACCCATCCGCTCCAGCACCTGAAGGCGGCAATCGGCAATAATCAAATTGCCCCTGTTTGTCTTAATATACGAATAGGCAAACTCCGGATGCACGGCAACAGCGACATTGGCGATCAATGTCCAGGGGGTAGTGGTCCAGATCACAAGATGGCTGTCAGCCGGCCATTCTTTATTTTCTCTTGCTTTAAATTTTACGAATACCGAAGGAGAAGTATGATCCTCATATTCCACCTCCGCTTCAGCCAAAGCGGTTTCGCATTTAAAACACCAATTCACCGGCTTAAGCCCGCGGACAATAAATCCTTTACCGCCGTCATATAGTTTATTAAAAGAGCGGATAATCGCCTCTTCATATTCGTGGCTTAATGTTAAATATGGATTTTCCCAATCCCCGAAAACTCCCAGGCGCTTAAACTGCTCCCTCTGATTAACCACATGCTTCATGGCGTAATCATGGGCCTTCTTCCTGAACTCAAGCTGCGGAATCTGGTGTTTGGCTATTTTTAACTCTTTAAATAATTGATGCTCAATAGGCAAGCCATGGCAGTCCCATCCTGGAACATAAGGACAGTCATACCCCTGCATGGTTTTATATTTGACAACAATATCTTTTAACGTTTTATTTAAAGCATGTCCGAGGTGAATATCCCCGTTAGCATAAGGCGGCCCGTCATGAAGAACAAACCTGGATTTTGACGGCTTCTTGCGGATGAGCCCATAAAGATCTAATTTACGCCAATCCTCCAGCATCAACGGTTCCCGCTTAGGCAGGTCTGCCTTCATGGGAAAATCCGTTTTGGGCAAATTCAGGGTATGTTTATATTCAGAATCAGCGGGCTTGCTGTCAGGTTTCATTTTATGTATTTACCTATAATTATCTTTAAATCCTTTTTCACCTTTGGGGGGATAAGCTTCTTATCCGTAACAATAGCGAATTCCAATGCCCTGCCGCAGCTGCATCCGCGTTCAGGCTTTAACTCCTTAATTACCTTGCAAATAATCCTTTTGGCATTCTCCACATTTTTCTGCAGGTTGCTGATCACCATCTCCAGAGTTACACTTTCATGCTCCGGATGCCAGCAATCATAATCCGTAATACAGGCGAGGGTGGAATAACAAATCTCGGCTTCGCGGCAGAGCCTGGCTTCAGCCATATTTGTCATACCGATTATATCCATGCCCCAGGCCCGGTATAGCCTGCTCTCAGCCAAAGTTGAAAACTGCGGGCCTTCCATATTAATATAAGTGCCGCTTGCATGCATGTTCAGCTTTAATGATTTTCCTGCCGCGTAAATCTGGCTGCAGAGCTCCTTGCAAACCGGATGGCTGAAAACAATGTGGCTGACTATTCCTTTATTAAAAAAGCTCATATCCCGGCCATAATTAGTGCGGTCCACAAACTGATCCACTACCACAAAATCCAGAGGCTTCATCTCTTCCCTTAGGCTTCCGCATGCGGTTACCGAAATAATCCGCTCCACATTCAACTTCTTCATCGCGAAAATATTAGCGCGGTAATTTATTTCGCTGGGAGATATACGGTGGCCTACCCCGTGGCGCGGAAGGAAGACTACCTCTTTGCCTTCTAATTTTCCGATGGTGAATTTATCCGAAGGGCTGCCAAAAGGGGTCTTCAGGCTTACCTTTTTTATAATTTCCATTCCTTCAATTTTATACAAACCGCTTCCGCCGATAATTCCGATACGCGACATTATTACCCCCTCCTTGATAATTCCTGGGCGCGTTTCTTAGCAGCTTGCGCCGCCTCAGGCCATGAGCCGTTTTTAGATAAAACCTTAAGCGCTGCCTCCGTTGTCCCTCCGGCAGAAGTAATCATTTTACGCAGGCCTTCCGGAGAGCTGCCTGTTTGTATCAAAAGCTGGATGCTTGAAGCGGTTGTGCTGATGGCCAGATCCAGGGCCATCTTAGAATCAAACCCCACCTCCAGCGCCGCAAGTTTTAACCTTTGGATATACTCATTCTTGCGCTCAACCGGAATTTTTAAAGGATCCAGTTTACTGATCTCCATATCGTAAAAAATATACGCCGGCCCGCTCCCTGATATAGCGGTCACAGCGTCCATCATATCCTCTTTTACTACCCAAACCTTGCCAAGAAGGCCGAATAATTCTTTCGCCAGATCAATGTCCTCCTCTTTGGCATATTCGCCTTTAGCCAGGCCGGTCTCGGCGGCTTGAATTTTTACCGCCATATTCGGCATAGCCCTGATCACCCTGGCTTCTTTTAACACCTTCTCAATGTAACCCGTGGTTATTCCGGCGGCAATACTGAGTATCAATTTACCCTGGGCAAAAGGCTTAATTTCATTAAGCAGGGCATCAAAATCCTGCGGCTTTACCGCCAACATGATAATATCTGAACTATTAACTAAATCCGTTACCAGCTTCTCATTTTTCAAGGCCAGGATTCCGGGCTGCTTCGGCAGCTTTTCTTTATCCTTATCAAATATGGACACTCCAAACAAAGATACTGCCCCGGAAGCAATAGAGCTTCCCATATTCCCAAAACCAATAATACCTAATCTTTTTTTTATATTCGGCATGTCCGTTAACCAAAAATCGCCCTGCCCAAGCGGATTATATCTGCGCCTTCTTCTATGGCTACCTCAAAATCATCCGTCATCCCCATAGAAAGAAGCCAGGAAGGGTTTAAACTATCGCGCAAATCCTTAAGTTCAGCAAAATACTGCCGTGCCTCCTCAGCCTTATCCACTACCGGTGCTATAGTCATCAATCCCTTAACCTTTAAATTATCCAGGCTTAAGATTTCCTTAGAAACATCCAAGAGCGCATCAGGCTCAAATCCGGATTTCGTAACTTCCGGAGAGGTCTTTACCTCAAGGAGGATATCCTGAATTTTATTAATTTTAGCCGCCTGTTTATTGATCTCCCGCGCCAGCGCGACGCTGTCGACAGAATGTATCAGGCTGAATATTTTTAAGGCATCTTTTACTTTATTTAATTGCAGATGCCCGACCATTTGCCAATCTGCGCCGGGAATTTGCCGATACTTCTCCCTGGCCTCCTGCACCCTGTTTTCGCCCAGATGCCTGAAACCTGAATCCACCGCCTCCAGAATCTGGCCAACCGGCCTGCCCTTAGTTACGCAGACTATCGTGACCCTGCGGGGATCCGCTTTGATCCTGTCGCAAACAGCGGCAATACGCTCATTAACTCTTAAGATATTCTCTTTAATCATAAGTCGGAGTGCTTATTATACACAATAAACTTAAGGCGGTCAAATAAAAGAAGGAAGGTTAGAAATACTCCTGATAAACTTCTTTAAAACGGTTTACCATGCTGATTAGCAGATTTTTGGCGGGCTTGACTAAAGAGGCGTCCCCTATGGTTTTATTCTCCAGCTCCTCGCAAATCATGCCGACACAGGTCAGATAAGTCAGATATTTTTGTCCGGATAAATCGCTGTTTTCTTTTAATAACGCGGCGACCTCCGGGTTGTTGATGCGGCCGATCTTTACCGGTATGCCCATTACACTTTCCATCATCTCGATAAAACCATCGGTTAACAGGGTCTTACCGGCCATAACAAAATGGTCAATTTCATGAAGCGCGACCTTCCTTTCCACGACCTCCTTGATCTGCGTACAAATTAAACGGCTGGAGTTGGTGACCATTTGAGCCACCTGCCTGTGTTTTATGGGTTTGTAAAATTCATCCTTCTTGACCAGGATTTCTTTATTCTCGGAGATACTGTCGGAATCGCCGATAACTCCATAGGAACGCTTGATATCCTCCGCCAGTTCATAGTTAATCTTTAGCCCTTCGGATAACTGAGAGGTTAGGCTGCTGCCGCCTAATGGCAAGACCTGGATATCCTGCAGGAGGCCGTCTTTAAATATGAGCAGCTCCGTGATATCGCTGCCCACATCACAAAATACGCTTACCCCTTTTCTCCCTTCCTTATCGAACACCGCCCTGCTTGTCGCCAGTCCCGAGAAAGAAAGGTTCTTGATTTCATACCCCGCCTGGCTGACAGCCCGGCTTAAACTTTGCAATGAAGAAAGTTTGGCGCAAATCAGGAAGAGGTCCGCTTCCAGCTTATGGCTGTATAAACCAACAGGGTTGATTACATTGCTTTTGGAGTCAATGGAATAGCTGGAGGGAATTACGTGAATGATCTCCTCCTCTAAGCTTGAACCCAGGATTCGCGCCTGTTCATTGGCATTAGCTATATCCGTGGAGGTAATTACCTTATTGCCTCTTTCCGCCAGCGGTATAATCGCGTGGCTATGCTTGGTTGATATATCCCTGCCTGAAAAATTTGTGTGGATAAATTTAATTTTTAAACCGGATTTAGCCCTTAAGCTTTTGAGAATCTTGCTCAGGCAGGTAATCAGCTCCAGGGCGTCGATAATCACCCCTTCCCTGACCCCGCCTGAAACAATGGTATCAAAGAAAATATTCTCTATGCGGTTTTTTCTCACCTGCGCCAGGCTGGCCGCGATTTTATTTGAACCAATATCTACCGCGCAGATATAACTGTTATTTAGCATTGTTGTTTAATTTAATTACCGGCTCCTTAAACCTGAGGTCTATATATTTAATATCCGCCCACTCTCTATCCGCCTGCATAAGCAAGCCGCCTAAAATCATCAACTTTTGCTTAATACTTCCTTCACCGATGCGCACCTCAAAACCAAACCACTCTCCCCGAGGCATAGGCCTGGTATAATCTACGGCCTGCTTAGGCAACATGACAAATAACCCGGCGCTCTGCAGGCTGGAGACATCGATTCTTTTCAAGGTAAACGGCTTTAACGCCCTGTTGGCGTTGAATTCCTGGATAACATTTAAAATTAAATCGATCTCCGGCCGTTTATACCGTATCCCCGCCTTTGGCGCGAATATTTTTGTCTCGAGGCCGTAAATTAAGGGCAAGCCCGCCTCTTCGGCTGAACCGGTAGGGTTAAAAAATACCCCCTGCTGGTCTATAGCGTAATTCTTATAAAATTTGGCCAGGGCAACCGGTTTCCTTTTTAAAAAATCTACGATTACGCAATTCGGCAGTATCCTTAAAAACCTGACCTTCCGGCAATCCGGGCAATTTGATAAGGCCTTTTCGGATTCCTTATTCAAATCCAGGATAAATATATTCCTGCCTTTTAAATACTCAAGGGACTCCCCGGAATCCCTGACCACGACCTGCTTAACTGCAAAAAAATCAGAGGTAGTTAAGACTTTCCAAATATATCCTATTAATAAAGAGAAGGCAAGCAAAATTATCGCCAGGGCGGAAATAGGCACCCAGGGTAGTTTAAACTTTTGCTTTTTCATATGCTAATTCCAATAGTTTAAGACAAAGCTGGTTAAAATCAATACCTAAAATCTTTGCGGCCTTAGGCAGCAGGCTGGTCGCGGTCATCCCCGGTATAGTGTTAGTCTCCAGGACAAAAGGAAGGTTATCCTTGCTTAATATGATATCCGTGCGCGAGCAGCCGAAACAACCTAAAAGTTTATGCGCCTGCAAAGCCGCCTGCTGGACATTTTCCGCTATCTCTTTCTTCAGGGGAGCCGGAATGATATAATCCGTCAGGCCCGCTTGGTACTTGGCCTCAAAATCAAAGAATTTATGTTTCGGCACAATCTCAATTACCGGCAGGGGTTTTTCATCCAGGACGCCAACCGTAAGCTCCCTGCCTGAAATATATTCCTCAACAACTATGCGCTCATCAAACTGAAAGGCCAGCTGAATGGCCGCGGGTATCTCCCGCTCAAGCTCAATAATTGAAAGCCCTATACTGGAGCCATGATTAGCCGGTTTAATTACCAGAGGAAAACCCAGATCATTTTTGAAATCGTTGTTTTTATTATAAGCCGGCCTTTCAAGAAAATGAGACCTGGGCACATAAAGTTTGCCCGCCCTGAAGATTCTTAACGCGCCGATCTTATCCATTGCCAGACGGCTGGCCTTGACTCCGGAGCCGGTATAAGGCAAATCTGCCTGTTCCAATATCTCCTGAACCGCGCCATCCTCGCCAAAACGGCCGTGCAGGGCGATAAAAGCGCAATCTAAATTATAACTTCTCAACAGCCGGATATTTTCTTCTTTGTTATCGGTTATAATATCAATCCCCAGCGCATCAATTCCGGAATCTTTAAGCGCGCATAAAACCGCCTTGCCGCTTTTCAGCGAGATCTCCCTCTCCGAAGAAGGCCCGCCCATTAAAACGCCTACCCTGCCAAAATCTTTTATCTCCATATTTTTATCTCAGGCTCTAAATTAACCTTGAACTTTTTACTCACCTTTTTTCTCATCAAATCCATGAGAGACAAGATATCCTTGCTGCTGGCCCCGCCTTTATTCAAAATAAAATTCGCATGCACTTTAGAGATAGCCGCCCCGCCCTTTGACCTGCCTTTTAATCCGCAGGCGTCAATTAGCTTTCCGGCGGCGCTGCCGCGCGGATTTTTAAAAATGCACCCGGCGCTGGGCAGGTTATTACTTTGAGTTTTTTTGCGCTGCAAAAGATACTCCCTCATCCTTAAACCAATCGCGCTTTTATCATCTTTGCGCAATTTAAGTTTACACGAGATAATAACATATTTATTTAAATTGGATTTCCTATATGAAAACTTTAGCTTATTAGCGTTAAGCAGTTTCGGCCTTCCTCTGTAATCTAAAACAGCCGCCTCTTTAACCCGCTCGCCTATTGATTTACCCCAGGCGCCGGCATTGCCCGCCAGGGCGCCTCCCAGCGTACCGGGAATTCCCGTAAGAAATTCCAGCCCGGATAAACCATTGTTTTTCGCATATAAAATAATCTGGTTGATTTTAACCGCTCCCCCTACCCCTAAACAATCTCCTTCTTTATATATCCGTTTAAAAAACTCCCCGCTTAATTTAATCACCAGCCCGTCCAGGCCTGAATCGCCGGCTAAAATATTGCTGCCGGCTCCCAGTATAAAAACCGCGATGCCTTCGCGCCTGGCAAAACCCAATGCTTCCTGCAATTCTTCAATATTACCCGTTTCAAGGAAAAATTTTGCCGCGCCTCCTACTTTAAAGCTCATCAATCCGGACAGCCTGACATTAGTTTTTATTTTCTTATTTAAGCTTTTCGGCCAAAGCATCAGCAACCCTCACAATATCCCCTGCGCCTAAAGTAATTACCAAATCCCCCGCCCGCATAAAATCCAGAAGAAACTCCGCGATTCTTTCTTTAGCCAGATACACCGCCTGCTTATCCGGATGCAATTCTTTTATTTTATTTAACAACACCTGCGCGTTTACTCCGTCTATCGGCTGCTCGCTCGCGGCATAAATATCCGTGATAATCAGATAATCGGCCTGATCAAAACAGCCGCCAAATTCATTTAAAAGCAGCTGGGTGCGGCTATAACGGTGCGGCTGGAACACAACGATCTTGCGCTCAGTTTTTAAATTAGCCACAGCTGCCAGGGTGGCTTTTACTTCAGAGGGGTGATGCGCGTAATCATCCAGGAGCAGATACTTGTCGCTTTTGAATTTAATCTCCAACCTGCGGCCGGCCCCCTTATATCCTTCCAGTGTCCTGCGGATATGGCCTAATTCAATTTTCAGCTCTAAACCCAGCCCGATAACCGCCAGGGCATTAGAAATATTATGCCTTCCGCCCAAAGCCAGATGAAAACGGGAAATAAATTTATCTTTAAAGAAACAATCAAAATCTGAAGACAGGCCGTTAAGTTCAATATTCTTAGCGCATATATCGGCAGGCTCATTTAAACCAAAGAAAACCACTTTCCCCTTATAATCCGAAAACAGTTTCTTAAGATTTAAATCGTCTGAACAGGCGAAACATGATCCGCCTTCCTGCGTACGTCTTATAAAATCCTTAAAGGCCTTTAATTCATTTTCAAAATTATGGTAATAATCCAGGTGTTCGCGGTCAACATTAGTAATAATAGAGTACTTCGGCTGATAACATAAAAATGAACCATCCGATTCATCGGCCTCCGCCACAAAGAACTCGCCGCTGCCCAGGCAGGCATTTGTATCGATGTTCTTTAGTATGCCGCCGATGGCAACCGTCGGGCAAAGCCCCGCCTCAAGCAGCATATAAGAAATCAACGAAGTAGTGGTCGTCTTGCCATGGCTGCCGGCAATAGTTACAGCAGTCTTCTTGCGCATAAGCAAAGCCAGGGCTTCGGCCCTCTTAAGCAGGGGGATGCCTGATTCCTTTGCCTGACGCATCTCAGGGTTATCCTCTTTTACCGCCGAGGAATAAACTACCGCGCTTTGATCGGATATATTTTGAGCGCTATGGCCGATATATATCCTGGCCCCCAGCCTTTTAAGCTCATCCGTAACCCGGTTTTCTTTTAAATCCGAGCCGCTGACCTTCCAGCCGCCCTTCAACAGGAGATGCGCCACTCCGCTCATGCCTATCCCGCCAATTCCTATGAAATGATAATATTCCTTCATTTAAGTATATACCTCTTCCAGGAGCTCTCAAAATCTTCCAGTCCGGAGAAAGAATACGTCATCACCAGGGCCCTGGACAAGTCCCTTTTGTCCCTGAGGTTCTGGCAAAAAAGCACAAACCTGTCTTTTCCGAATACCGCGATGAGATATTTTACCAAGCTATAAGACTCGGCGTAAAATAATTCCACTTCATTCTTTGCCCTTAAGCTGGCAGCATCCACCTGATTCAGGCTGTCAAGGCTTAAGAAATTACCCTGCCTTATCTTATTAGCCAAATCCGCTTTAACAAAAAAATTCTTTTGCTCCTGGTAAGAAGCAACTCCTTCCTCCAGCCAAAGCGGGATTCCCGGATTATTAAACCCCACCATCTCCCGGAAAATAATATGCGCCATTTCATGAGGAAGGACGTTATCCAAAAACCCCCCGGCAGTGATAAATGTCTGGATAAGCTTGCTATTTACCTGGGCCTGCCCCGCCGACCATGACGGGTCACCCGTCGCTTTCATATACTCACCCTGGGTATCAAACAGGTAGATCCTGGCGCGATTATCCCAGGTCCAGAAGTTGAAACGGTTAAAACCTAAATCATCGGTAATCTTGTTGTAGTACTCTTCGGCCTTACAGGCTAATTCATTAAGCTGGGACTCCTTCGCGCATTTGTAAGAAATAAGGAAATGCGTGCTTTTAAAAACCTGCCAAGGCGGGTTATCCGCAAGCGCAAGCAGGGGAAAAAATAAAAATATTAACAATAATTTTAATCTTTTCATCAATTTAGGCTTAAGAGTTCATTAGCAAGCATCGCGGCGGCGTCAATGATCTTATTTTGCGCGTACGCCTGGCGCATGGCTTTTAATTTCTGGGGCTCATGCATAAGGATTCGTACGCAATCCCGGATTTTCTCAACGCATAGCTCTTCGTCCCGGATAATCAAGGCGCTTCCGCAATCCTCCAGCACCCTGGCATTACTTAACTGATGCGCGTAGGCAAAAGGATAAGGGATCAACAAAGCCGGCAAATTGAATTTTTGCAGCTCGGCAATTGTCGTTGCCCCCGCCCGGCAGATTACCAGATCCGCTATACTATAAGCATATTGCATATCGGTAAAAAAGTCGAAAACTTTATGCGCGACTGCCGCCTGCGCGTAAACCTGTTTTAACAGCACAAGATCCCGGTCTCCTGAAATATGGAGCAATTGCAAATTATCTTTCTCGCCACAGCCGGATAGCGCGCAGGAACAAACAGTATTTAACTTATGCGACCCCTGGCTGCCTCCGGTAACCAATATATTGAATTTACCTTCTTTGAAATTAAAAAAATCCAGCGCCTCTTTTCTCTCCAGCTTAACTAACCCCCTGCGCACAGGATTTCCGGTTACAACAATCTTTTCCCGGGATATTCCTAAATAACTGTTTGTTTGAGGGAAAGATACCGCGACCCTGTCCACAAACTTGGCTAATAACCGGTTTGCCCTGCCGGGGATAACATTCTGCTCATGAATTACGGTCCTTATCCTGAAAAGCCAGGCCCAAAACAACATGGCAATTGTATACAAGCTGCCGAAACCAACGACAACATCAGGCTTGAATTTAATTATAGCCCGCAGGCTTTCCCAGGCGCCGATTAAGAAAAAATAAGCGCCGCGTATATTCTTACTGCCTGATTTTAAGCCAAGGCTGAAAACGGGAATATATTTTACGCTCCCGGGTTCCGCCGTGATCCTGCTGCCGCTGTTCGCCTCTGGTAAAACCAGGAGCACGTCGGCGCAAGAATCCTTCAGGCGGTCCATTAAAGCCAATGCCGGGAAAATATGGCCTCCGCTTGAGCCGGTAACAAGTAAGACTCGCATATTAAGGATACTCTCCGGAACGGGCGATATTAATCAATATGCCAAGGCTGACCATATCAAATATCAAAGATGAGCCTCCGTAACTGATGAATGGCAAAGGCAGCCCCTTGGTCGGAAAAACTCCGCAGGAAACGCCGATATTTACAATTGCCTTAAGAGAGATCATTAAAACCAGCCCCAGGGCAAGAAAATACCCGAATTTATCCTGGGCGTTTTTTATGATTTTAAGCCCCTGCCGTATAAATATCATGAACAGCAGGATTACCCCGAGAGTGCCAAGCAGCCCAAGCTCTTCTCCGATAATTGAGAAAATAAAATCGGTGTGCGCGGCAGGCAGATAAAAAAGTTTTTGCTGGGAATGCCCCAGCCCTACTCCAAATAATCCGCCTGAACCGATAGCAATCTGCGATTGGATGATCTGAAAACCGCTCCCCTTGGGATCAAGCCATGGATTTAAGAACGCCAGGATCCTGGCCTTGCGGTAAGGCACGCTAAAAACTAAAATATAAACCATCGGTAAACTGCAAAGTATTAAACTTAAGATATACCTTGGCCGCACACCGGCAATATAAAGCATAATCAAAACTACGCTGCCCAAGGCAATGGTTGTGCCCAAATCCGGCTGTAAAAGTATAAGTAACGCGATTGCCCCCAGGGCGCATACCGGAGGGATAAATCCTTTAAACAGGGTTTTAATCTGCTCTCCTTTTCGGCAGATAAAATCAGAAATATAAATAATCAATGCCAGATTGGCAAACTCCGAAGGCTGGAAACTGATGAACTTAAACCTGAACCAGCGCCTTGCCCCGGAAATCTCCCTGCCCAGCCCTGGGATAAGCACTAATACCAGTAACACAAACGCGACCCAAAACATCAAACGGGCGTGTTTGCGCAATTTGCGGTAATCAACAATCATCGCCAAAAAAGTAAATACCAGCCCTACTATCAGGAAAATCAAATGGCGCTTTAGAAAATAAAAACTGTCTCCGTATTTTTCCCAGGCATAAATACTCGAAGAGCTATAGATCATTATGATCCCGATGCAAACAAGCACGATCGAAACAGTAAGCAAATTAATGCGCGTCTTTCTAACCATTCGGTTTGGCCCCTCTGGCTAAATCCAATACTATCTTTTTAAAAGCCTCCCCCCGCTGCTCGTAATCCCTGAACATATCAAAACTTGAACACATCGGGGAAAATAACACGTAATCTCCCGGCTGCGCCAGCTCATAAGAACTGATTACCGCCTCCTTTAAGGTATCCGCCTTCGCTATCGGGAATGACCCGTTAAGATCAGCGGCGATTATATCTTTAGCCTCACCGATCAGGAATACCTGTTTAACTTTATCTTTAGCCGCCTCAAGGATTACCCGGTAATTAATCCCTTTATGCCTGCCTCCGGCTATAAGAATTATGGGGGAGGAAATATTGCTGATCGCCCAGATGGCCGAATCCGCGGTAGTCGCCTTGGAATCATTAATAAACTTTACCCCGTTTACCTCTTCAACCTCTTCCATGCGGTGCTCGATACCCTTAAATTCCCGAAAGACTCCAAGCATCTTATCCGGCTTGACCCCTAAAATCCTGCCTACCGCGATTACCGCGTTCTGGTTGGGGTTTAAACCGGCTTCCTTATCAAAGAAAACTATTTTTGATTTAGATTCAGAAGCTGCAGAGCTTAAGATGGGGTCATCCGCATTTAAGACCAGGAAGTCTCTTTTGTCCTGGTTCATGAAAATACGCTTTTTCGCATCCAGGTATTCCTGCATACTATTATAGCGGTCCAGGTGGTTTGGGGTTAAGTTCAGGATTACCGCGACCCTGGGCTTAAAATTCTTAATCGTCTCAAGCTGAAAAGAGCTCACTTCAAGGACAACAAAATCCCCCTTTTTCAGCTTCTCCACTTCCGCGCAAAAAGGATTACCGATATTGCCGCAAACAAAAACCTTTTTCCCCGGTCCTTCCAGGATCCTGCCAATCAAAGTAGTAACCGTAGTTTTTCCGTTTGAGCCGGTTACTGCGATAATCTCCGCCGGACAAAGCATGCTCGCCAACTCAATCTCGCCTATAACGGGTTTAGCGAATTCCTTAGCCCAGATTGTCGGCTGCGCTCCAGACGGCACTCCGGGCGAAATGACCACCAGGTCAGCTTGCCTGATAAAACTCTCGCTATGGTTCCCCAGTTCGATCTGGATATCCGGCGAAGAAAGCCCGACGGCAAATGCCCTGGTATGCGTATTATCATTAATATCTGTAACACGCACAACAGCGCCCAGGCTATGCAAAAGGTTTGCGCAGGCAAGCCCTGAACGGGCCAAACCCACAATAGTAACATTTCTGCCTTTAAAGTATTTTGTATTCAGCATGTTAGTTTTACCTGATCTTTAAAGTAACCAGGGCAAACAGGGCAAGCAAACCCGCGATGATCCAGAACCTGACAATTACCTTATTTTCAGGCCAATCCAAGAACTGGAAATGATGGTGTAAGGGCGCAATCTTAAAAATACGCTTTTTGGTCAGTTTGAAAAAACCCACCTGTAAAATTACGGAACACGCCTCTAAAACAAATATGCCGCCTACAATAATAAGCAGCATTTCTTTCTTGATCAATAACGCTACTGTACCGATGGCCCCGCCTAAAGCCAGGGAACCGACATCTCCCATAAAAATTGAGGCGGGATAACAGTTAAACCATAGAAAACCCAAACCTGCCCCAATGATACTGGCGCAAAAAATAGTCAATTCACCGGCGCCCTTAACATAAGAAACCAGCAGATAATTACTTAAATTAATATTTCCGGATATGTAACAAAGCACGCTAAAGGCAACCGCGACCATAACCACGATGCCGATAGCCAGGCCGTCCAGGCCATCAGTAAGGTTTACGGCATTAGAAGATCCGGAGATCACCAGTATGACAAACAGGATATATAGACCGTCTAAATCCAGGTTAATCCCTTTTAAGAAAGGTATTTCCAGCTTAACGTTATACTGGCTGTCCACAATAAGGATCGCCCCCAGTATCAAACCCAGGACAACCTGGCTGGAGAGCTTTACCGCCGGAGACAACCCCCTGGCCTTCTTTTTTACCTGCTTTAAATAATCGTCAATAAAACCGGTTGAGCCCAGCCAGACAGTACTGAATAAAACAATCCAGACACAATGGTTAGTAATATCAGACCAGAGAAGGGTTGAAATTATGACCGCACCCAGTATGAGGAGGCCGCCCATTGTCGGAGTATTTTGTTTATGGCGGTGCAAATCATCAAGCTTAATACTATCAGCCTTATTAATCTTCTCCCCAAGCTTGAGTTCCTTTAATTTCCTGATAAGTAAAGGGCCAAAGATAAGGCTTAGTATAAAAGCAGTCAAAGCGGCCATTGCCGCCCGAAAGGTAATGTAGCGAAAGACATTAAAAGCGGAGATAAAATCTCTTAGCGGATAAAACAGATGGTAAAACATTAAACTTTAAAAACCTCTTCCATTTTCATCGAACGGGAACCTTTTACAAGGATAATATCCCTGGCTCCCGGAGATATTTTATTGAACAGCAAATCCCGGGCCTGCTGAACTGAAACACAACAGAATATATTTTTACTTTTAAAACCGGCCGCCCGGGCCGCCCGGGCAGTAAGAGCGGATAAACTGCCTACTGAAACCAGCACATCGCATATATTAGTTATACTACCAGCAACCTGCCTATGCAATAACTCTTTTTGGCTGCCCAATTCCATCATATCACCCATAATCAGGATCTTCCTGCCCTTGCACTTCATAACGCCCAAGGCAAGAAGGGCGTTATTTAAAGAAAGCGGGTTTGAGTTATAGGTATCATCAATAAACTTAAGCCCTTTAAGCTCGATAAGCTTAAGCCTGCCTTTGGGAAAATCAAAATCCGCTAATCTTAAAGCAATTTCTCCAAGCCCCAGGCCTAATATGCGGCCAACAGCGATTGCAGCCAGGGCATTGTAAACATTATGAGTGCCTAAAGTAGATAAGCTAAAATCAAAGCTGCGGTTAACCTTAAACCTTACCCTTGCGCCATCTAACTTAATGCACTTAGCGGAAAAATCACTCTTCTCTTTAATTCCAAAACTAAACAGGCGCGGGATTCTATGGCCCCGTTTAAGCAAACAACGCAAATATTGATCATCGGAATTAAGCAGGGCTATTGAAGGAGAGGCCAAATTATCTAACAGGCCGGACTTTTCTTTTAATACCCCTTTTAAGTTCTTCAGGAACTCCAGGTGCGACGGCCCGATATTAGTAAGCACGGCGATATTCGGCCGGGCGATTGCGGCCAGATAATCCACTTCTCCGAAATGGTTAGTGCCGATTTCAACCACCGCAAAATCATCCTTTTCATTAAGCCGGATTAATGTCTGGGGCAGGCCGACCTGATTATTTTTAGTCCCCTCATTTTTCAATACCCGCGCATTTGCCGATAAAACCCAGGCGATCATATCCTTAACAGTAGTCTTGCCGTTTGAGCCGGTAACAGCAATAACCGGATTCTTAAAATTATCCCGTTTAAAACGCGCAAGGTCTCCTAAGGCCAAAGTTGTATCTTTTACCTGGACAAATGCTATATTTTTGGGGATCTTCAATCCGGCTGCCGCTCTCTCCGCGATAACACAAGCTGCCCCTGATTTTAAAGCTGCGGGAATGAATTTATGGCCATCAAAATTATTCCCCTTTAAGGCTAAAAAGGCCTCCCGGGGTTTTAACCCCCTCGAATCGGTAGAGATGCCCTTTGGCTTATCCTCACCGCTGCCCTGGATAAGCCTGCCTTCCGTGGCTTTGATTATTTCATTTATTGTAAACACTTTGCTACTGCCTCCCGGTCGCTAAAATGTAAAGTCTTATTCTTCAATACCTGATAATCCTCATGCCCTTTGCCGGCAATTATCAGGCAATCATTATTCTTAATTAACCTTAAAGCCTCTTTAATGGCTTTCAACCTGTCCGGAATTACACAATAATTATCCTTGTGTATGCCCTTACGTATATCTTTAATTATGTTCAGAGGGTCCTCGGAGCGGGGATTATCGCTTGTGATAATCGCATAATCCGCCAGCGTAGCAACAATTTTACCCATCTTTGGCCGCTTGAGCTTATCCCGTTCTCCGCCACAGCCAAAAATTACAATAATCCTGCCCGATACCAAAGGCCTCAACGCGCTGATAACGTTAAACAGCGCATCCGGCGTATGCGCGTAATCTACAAAGATATTGCGCCCTTTTTTGCAGCTAATCTTCTCCAGCCTGCCCGGTACATTATTGAATTTCTCAATTGCGGATTTAATATCTTTAAGGCCCAACCCCTCGCTTATACCCCAGGAGACAGCCGCCAGTATATTATATATATTATGGAGGCCGATCAGGCGCGTCTTTAACCTGGAGTTTATCCCCGGGGCAATCAGTGTAAAGTTAGTCCCCCGTATTCCGCAATCTATATCTTTAGCCATGACAGTCGACTTATTTTTTACCCCATAGCTTATCAACCTGCAGCTAATTAACCGCTTGATCCGCCTGCCATACTTATCATCATTATTGATTATCGCTGCCCCGCCCGGAGAAAGCGCGCGGAAAAGTTTGGCCTTTGCCGAAAAATAATTTTCCAGGTTCTTATGATAATCCAGGTGGTCCTGGGTGAGATTGGTGAAAATTGCCCGGCTAAAATTAATTCCTGAAACTCTTTCCTGGTCCAGGGCATGCGAAGAAACCTCCATCGCGCAATAATTAATCCGCCGGCCGCGCATTTCCGCCA
>Ga0172368_10001177_pt1 | contig 36483 bp, 41 predicted proteins | sample Lak11m_FD_114540 | JGI IMG/M metagenome (GOLD analysis project Ga0172368, IMG submission 114540) | Freshwater microbial communities from Kabuno Bay, South-Kivu, Congo - kab_022012_11m | ecosystem: Environmental > Aquatic > Freshwater > Lake | place: Democratic Republic of the Congo: South-Kivu... | reverse complement strand
TCTGCCGCAGCGGCGTCCGTTGTGCTTTCGACCGGCGTTTCGGCAACCTTGGCGGCTTCGGCGTCTTTGGCCACGGCCGCTTCGCGCTCCTTCTTGGTGCGGTCAAGCTCGACGACGGCTTCCTCGTCGAACACTTCGTACAGTTCCGTCTTGTACAATTCGACGCGGTAGATGGGGACAATCTTCTTGACCAGGTTGTGGATCTGGGGGTTGATCTTGTTGTACAGCACGCCTTGGATGAAGTCACCGAAACGCGTCTCGGCGATGATGCGCTTGAGCTCGTTCAACGCGGTGTTGCGCACGGCTTTCCGCTGCGGCGTGCTGCAAGGCACGGCCGTGACGACGACCATCTTGACGGTGAACTTGACGCCGTCCTTGCTGGTGCCGGTGTGCACGACGCGCAGGACGTCGCGGTTGCGCCGTCCCAGCGTGCTCAGGTATTCGCGCGATGCGGAGTGGCCGATGAATTTGGTGTAGGCGTTCTTGTCCTTGACGGCCTCGACACGCAGGCGGATGGTCGTGTACATGTGCGAGATGTCGTGGGTGACTTCCTTAAGCGGCAGCGAGATGATGCGGTTCAGCATGTGATCCTCGTCCGACGCCGGGATTTCGGCAATCTTGACTTCGCCCAAGAATTTTGGCGAGACCAGGTTGTACCAGGACTTGGACTTCCAGGAGTCCACCATCTTCTTCTGTGCCAATCAAATCACCAGGAATCTACTTGACCAACAAGGCCGCTTCTTCGCGGGCGTACTTCCAATCCGCCGGCAGACGCTTGCCGCGGTAGTAATACACCAAACGCTTGATCTTGGACTCGACGTGGCCCAGCTTGATGCGGTTGTGGTAATCGCGCTTGTTCTTGCCGGAGTGGCGCGAGAGGCGCACGGCCTTGTGGATGAGCAACATCAAATCGGAAGGATACTTGCTTTGCAGGTTGTTTTCCTTCAAAAGGCGGCCCAGCTTGGAGCCGAAGAGCACCTTGACGGAAGGCACGCCGTGCTCGTCACGCAGGATGCGGCCGATGTCCGCCTCGGACTTGCCTTCCTTGGACAGCTTCTCGATGATCTTCAAGACGGCGGCCTTGTCGGCTTGGACCCAGGAATAGCTGGTCTTTCCGACCGGCGGGTGGGATGCCGATTTGCCTTTTTTGCGCGTATGCATTCTAGCCAAGTAAATCACTCTCTAACGCTCACCGCATCAGGGCCCTTGGGGCCGCGGCAGCTTAGAAAAAGCGTTACTTTTGTTGCCGTGGGGGGTTTATAAGACTTTTCGGGAGGCAAACCAACAAGTGGCAAGACCGAAGACGTCAACGAAAAGGAAAGTAAACCACTTGGAATAAATAACCGCGCAAAAATGAGAATTGATTTTTGAAAGAAAGATTTACCTCTAGAAGCCTGCCGCGCAAAAGCAAAGCTTTAATTATGCGCGGAACCATAGCAACCCCATGGCATGGGTCAAACCACTCTTTTCGGCCGCCGAAGTCAACCGAGCCGGAGACGCCCTGAAAAATCCAGCAAGTTCCGAAAAGGAGTTTTTGGCGGCTACGGAAGTATTGGACAACTGGAGGGCAATCCACAGCTATCCAATGCACGTCTTCAAAATCAGGCTAAAGAATACGGCGCTCAAAGTAGACTCGAAAGCACTCGTAGTTCAGCGGCTAAAACGCGTCCCGGCCATCCTGAAAAAACTCCAGAGATCATACCACGGACGCCCGGCCACGATGAAGCTCGCCCAGATGCAGGACATCGGCGGCTGCCGCGCGGTTCTCTCAAACGCCAACCGGGTCGAAAAACTCGCAGGGGAGTACTACTTGCGAGGGGACATCCGACACAAACGCGTCGGATACAAGAACTACATAAACGAGCCAAAACGCGACGGGTACCGCAGCATCCACCTCGTTTACAGGTTCACAAGTGACAAAGGCAAGAAAGAATACAATGACTTGCTGGTCGAAATCCAGTTGCGTTCAAAGCTGCAGCACCGATGGGCGACGGCGGTCGAAACCGTCGACTTTTTCACACGCCAGGCAATCAAGTCAAACGAAGGGCAGGAAGAATGGATGGAGTTCTTCCGCTTGGTCAGCTCGGCATTCGCCAGAATGGAAAACTGCCCGCCTGTACCCGATACGCCGAGCGACGAGAAGGAGCTTTACCTGAAAATCAAGGAAAAAGAACGGGAACTGAACGTCATCAAAGTCATGACCGGCTGGACAGAAGCAATCGGGGTCTTCGAGCGGAAGTTCAAGCAAAGTCCGGAACTGCAGTTCTTCCTGTTGGAGCTGGACATCGCCGGGGAAAAACTCAACATCACCCAATACACCAAGAAAGACGAACAGAAAGCCATCCGCGACTATGCCGAATCTGAAAACAAGAACCGGGGGAAAAAGGAATACGACGTCGTGTTGGTGGGCGCGGACACGACCAACGACCTCAAAAAAGCATATCCGAACTACTTCGTAGACACCCAGGAGTTCTTGACCAATCTGAAAAAAATCGTGAACAAATATTGAAGAAACGCTAAGTCAAGAGTTCAAAAAAAAATGTCGGCTATTTGCCTTCCCAAGCGGATTTGACGTAATTCCAAACTCGGCGAAGTCCGTTTCGGCCAATCCAAGAAAACACGCCAAACATCAGGTAAATACCCAGCATTGTTCCGAGCAACACACCGACCCCATAAGGTGTGAAAACAAAACTACCGGTACCTGCTGCGTTTGGATTAATGAGCTGAAGAACAAATACAGCAAAAAATATGATAAAATAAAAAGTCAATACGCCAAGAAAAAGATCGAACTTAAAATCTTCGTAAAGCTTACGTTCGTCAGTCTTCATACCGCATCACCCGAACATTCAAGCCTCGCAAACCACCATCAGGCCCGTCTGGTTCTCGGCGTTCTCGATTACGTCGAACTCCACGCTTTTCGCGTGCGCCACGGCCTTGAGGTCGTCCAAGACGTCGGCCATCTGCTTGCAGACCGATTCGGCGGCGCGGATTTTGACTGATGCGATGTCGGCATTCAATGCGATGGCGTTCTGGGCCTTGAACTTGCGGATTTGGCTCAGCGCGTCGTGCATGAAGCTGCCGATCTGCTCGTACTGTTCCTTCACCACGTCATCCTCGAACGCCGGCCACTCGGCATGGTGCACGGACTCCTCATGACCCAGCACGTCAGAATAGATTTCGTCGGCGATGAACGGCGAGAAAGGCGCCAACAGACGGACCGAAGCGTCCAGCACTTCCTTGAGCGTGGCCTGCGCTGCGGCCTTGGTCTTCGGCTCGTCGCCGTAGATGCGGTGCTTGACGTCTTCGAGATATTGGTCACACACGTCGTGCCAGAAGAACGCCTGGATGGCCGTGAGCGCCTCGTAATATTGATAGTGCTTGAGCGACTCGGAAGCCGATTGGATGGTCCTGTGCAGGCGGCTTCTAATCCAGTGGTCTGTCACGGAATACGACGGCACGTCTGGGACATCGGAATCCACATTCTTCGATTTCGAGGTCTTGGTCTTGCCGGCCGCGGTGGCCCTCGATTTTGCCTTTGCGGTTTTGCTGTCGTAGCCGTCCAGCGATTTCTGGATGAATTTCGAGGCGTTCCAGACCTTGTTCAAAAAGCTCTGGGCGTACTGCACGTCCTTCCAGTAGAACACGTTGTCCTTGCCCGTCGAGCCCGACAACGCGGCCCATTGACGCAAGGCGTCCACGCCGGCTTTGTTCATCACGTCTTTGGCTTCCACGTAGTTGCCCAACGACTTGGACATCTTCTTGCCGTCATTCCCCAGCACCATGCCGTTGATCAAAAGGTCGGAAAAAGGCGCCTGGCCCGTCAGGCGCAGGCAGCGGTACGTCGTGTAGAAGGCCCAGGTGCGGATGATGTCGGTGCCCTGCGGCCGCACGGTCACCGGATACAATTTCTGGAAGCGGTCCTGATCGTCAGGCCAGCCGGAAATGATTAGAGGAGTAATGGAGGAATCCACCCAGCCGTCACAGATGCTCGTCTCGCCCACGACTTTGCCGCCGCACTTGCAGGCATGCGGCGCCTTGTCGTGCGACGGATCCACGGGCAACGATTTTTCATCCGGTTGGATGATGGAGCCGCAGTCGGTGCAGTACCAGAAGGGAATCGGGATGCCGAACGTGCGTTGGCGCGAGATGCACCAGTCCCACTCCAGGCCTTCCACCCAGTCCAACAACAGTTGGCGGGCGTGCTCGGGAGTCCAACGCATGGCGGCGGCAGCCGAGCGGATGTCGTTCTCATAGCCCTTGAGCTTGATGAACCACTGCGACGAGCCGAGAAACTCCACCGGGTGCTTGCAGCGGTCGTGGATCTTCACGCTCTGCGGAAGCGGCTTTTGGCCCAACAGCGTGCCTTCGCTCTTCGCCAGTTCCAGCACTTTCTCGCGGGCCTCCTTTCCTTTCAAGCCGTTGAGGGCTCCGGCGTTTTCCATGCGGCCGGCGTAATCCATGGCCTTGACGACTTTCAAATTGTGCCGGTACGCCCAGACGACGTCCTGCTTGTCGCCGAAAGTCGAGACCATCACGGCGCCGGAACCAAAGGAGGGGTCGACGTCCACATCGGCCAAGATGGGCACGGCCTGGCCATGCACGGGCACTTGGACCGATTTTCCAACGACGTTCTTGTAGCGCGCATCGTCGGGGTGCACCAGGACGGCGACGGTGGCGTGCAGCAGTTCGGGCCGCGTGGTGGCCACCGTGATGTCCGGCGCACCTTGAAGGCCCTTGAAGTTCAAGTCGTTCAACAGCGTCTCGCGGCTTTGTTCCTCGACTTCGGCTTTGGCGATGGCCGAGCGGCAGGAGGTGCAGAACAGCACGGGGTGTTCAGCCCGGTAGACGTCGCCTTTTTCGAACATCTTCAGAAGCGAGTACTGGACTTTCCGATAGTAGTCCTTGTCGATGGTGTAGTATTCCTGCGTCCAGTCGATGGAAAAGCCCATCTGCTTCATCTGCGGCTTCATGGTGCCGACGACGTCGTGCGTCCATTGCAGGCAGAGCTTGCGGAATTCATCCTTCGGAAGGCCTTTGCCATGCTTTTTCTCGACTTTCACTTCGGTGGGAAAGCCGTGGCAGTCCCAGCCTTGCGGAAAGAGGACTTCGAAGCCGGACATGCGCTTGAAGCGCGCGGCGAAGTCCATGTAGCACCAATTCAGGACGCCGCCCATGTGGAATTCGCCGGTGGGAAACGGCGGCGGCGTGTCGATGACGTAGTACGGCTTGCCGGAATCCAGGCGGAATTCGTAGAGCTTGCGCTTGTCCCAATGCGCAATCCACTTTTCCTGCAGTTTGGCCGGCTCGTACTTGTCCAACATGAAACGCAAAACCCCGGATGGCGGAGAAAGACGAAACAGAATCTGGGGCCGAGGCAGTTAAAAAACGCAGCGAAACGGCCGAAAAAAAACACGAAGGGCCGCATGAGGGGTCACGCCGGATTTTCTACCAGACGCCTTTTCCTGCTATATAGAATACGCACGAAAATACTTGACCCATTGGCGGCACGATTCGGACATTGAAGAAAGGAGAATCGATAAAATGTCCGAAGAAATCTTGACCGTCCTACTCTGTGGATTATTGTTGCTCGTCGTGCTTCCCGACCCGGCCTGGGGCATCGGAATCGGAGCAGCCGCATTGGGAATCCGGGCCGCACCCGGAGCGTACAGCTAGGATTTACAAAAACAATAACGTTATTAATAACTATAATAATTATATATTTGATAATATGGTTCATCTCAACGTCCGTTTCGAAGGCATCCTCAATCGCATCATCGACGACGCCATCCGCAAGGGCTTGGCCAAGACCAAGACGGAAGTGTTGCGCATGGGCTTGATGGAATTGAAGAACAAGTACCGCCTGGCCGAGGATGACCTGACGGACGGGCAGCGGGAAGAGTTGAGAAAATTTCTACTCAAGCTTAAAGAAGACAAGGAAGCCACTCACGGGTCCGAGGAAGACCTGTGGAAAGCGCTCCGAAGAAATACACGCTGAGGCCCAGTCACCTTTTCGCCGACCAGCTCGAAGAACTGAGCGACCAGGAAGTCCGGCTGATCGATGAAAAACTGATTCTCGCTCAGCAGAACCCTTTCCGCTACAAGAGCCTCAGGATTCCAGGCCTTACTAAAGTCTTCGAAATCAAGATTACCCTTCAGGACCGCTATTGCCGGATCATCTACCAATTGGACGGCAACGAAATCCTGGTAGAAGGCATCACCATTCGCAAGGAAGATTTCAGAGACTTGCTGCCGCTGCTTTACAAGGCCATGCGGAAAAGACTAGAACCGGACTAACCTGACGCAATCTCTTCAAGCAATTCCTCGACGCACCGTTCCACCTCATCCCGAATCTTCCGGACCTCATCGATTCGCTTTCCTGCCGGATCCTCCAACTTCCAGTCCTCAGTCTTGTCCGGCGGCGTGACGGGACAGCCTTCAATGCAGCCCATGGTGAAGATCTTCTCGGCCGAGCGGACGTCTTCCAGCGTCAGCAAGCGCGGCACGTGTTGCGAGACTTCGATGCCTTTTTCCTTCATCGCCTCGAGCACGACGGGATTGACGGATGCCTTGGGCGACGTGCCGGCGCTTTTCGCCTCAAACGCCGGGTTCCGATTGTAGGCATGAAAGAACGCTTCCGCCATCACCGAGCGGCCGGCATTGTGGGTGCAGACGAAAAGGATAGTTCTCGGCATTGCGGGCACGGCGATTTAGGCAATCAACGCATGCAGCACGAGGTACGAAAGACCGGCGACGGCGGCGCTGATGGGGATGGTGATGATCCAGGCGCCGATGATGCCGCGGCTGACGCCCCAGCGCACCGAGCGGACGCCTTGCGTGGCGCCGACTCCCATGATGGAGCCGGAGATGGCATGCGTCGTGCTCACCGGAATGCCTAACCCTGCCATGTTGGCCAAGACCAGACCGCCGGCCGTCTCGGCGCAGAAGCCCTGGTAGGGCTTTAAGTGCGTGATCTTATGCGCCATGGTCTTGACGATGCGCCAGCCGCCAAAAAGCGTGCCCAGCGAGATAGCGGTGTGCGCGGCGAGGATGACCCACAGCGGCACTTCGAAAACCGTCAGGAAGCCGCCGGTGACCAGAAGGATGGTGATGATGCCCATCGTCTTCTGCGCGTCGTTGGTGCCGTGCGTGAGGCTGTAGAAGAAGGCTGACGCCAATTGCAGCTTGCGGAAGAATGGATTGACCTTGTCCGGCGGATGTTGGCTGACGACGCGCATGACTAGCAGGCCCAGCAAGTACGCCGCGACGAAGCCGAGGACGGGCGAGACGACCATGAAGATCAGCACGTTGGAGATGCCGGGCGCCAGCAAGTAGGCCGGGCCGACGGCCACGACAGCCGCACCGATGAGGCCGCCGATGAGGGCGTGGCTGGAGGAGACGGGGATGCCGAAGTACCATGTGAACAGGTCCCAGGCGATGGCGCCCAGAAGCGCCGCCATGATCATGACCACGAAGGTCTCCGGCGGCATGATGGCCTGGATGGCCTTGGTGTCGATGATGCCTTTGCCGATGGTCGCGGCAATCGCCGTGCTGAAGAATACGGGGCCGATGAGGTTGCCCACCGCGGCCATGACCACGGCCTGGCCCGGCGTCAATACGCGCGTGGCCACGACGGTGGAGATGGCGTTGGCCGAGTCGTGAAAGCCGTTCATGAAATCGAAGGCCAGCGCGACGACGATGGTCAGGATGATGAGTTCGACGAGCATTTCCAACGCCTTTTCAGCCGTGCTTGACGACGATGTTGGACACGGCGTGCGACGCCTGCTTGACGCGGTCACACGCTGACTCGATGCGGTCCAGCACTTCCTTGTGCTTGAGGATGAAAACAGCGTCGTCCGACTTGAACAGTTCGACCAAGCCCCGCGTATAGCCGTCGTCCGCCTCGTTCTCCAGCCGGTTGATTTCGGCTGCGGCCTTGGTGGCGCGTGAAAAAGTCTTGGAGGACTGCATGGCCTGCGTGGCGGCCAAAAGCTCGGCCGTCTGTTTGGCCAAGATGTCGGAAAGCTCGACCATGGCTGGCAACGGCTTTTTGATGTCGTAAACGGCCAGGTATTTGGCGGAAGAGTTCACGAGGTCCAGGACGTCGTCCAAGGCGGTTGCCAGGCCCGATAGGTCGTCATGATCCATTGGCACGATGAACGTCTTGTTCAACTGGGCGTACAGTTCGTGGACCAGCTCGTCCCCCTTGTGCTCCAAATGCTTGATGGCTTTCGCCTGCTTGTCCACATCCTTATAGTGGTGCATGAGTTCGCGCAAAGCCAGCGCGGCTTCGTTCGCCGTCTCGGCCTGCGCCTGCAACAACTCGTAGAATACGTGCTCCTGCGGCACGATGAACTGCTTGATGGTCTTGAACGGCATAACTTTGGACTCACCTTCGGACTGAAAAGCGATTCGGAAGCCGGCAGGATTTAAGTCAACCCATGGCCGGAACGGGGACCGGGCGCGGCAACACGCCGAGCCAGTCCAGGAGCAGAAGCACGCCTCCCTTCGCCTTTTTCCGCATCAAAGCGGGCGATTCGAGGACGTCCAATTCGTAACCCATTCTTTCGTTTCACCTATGGCACTCCTTAGCCCTGAAAACGACTATGAAGTTTCCTGCATAAACTATATAGTTCCCACTTTCCGGACTCAATCGGACCCGGCGTCCGGCGAGTACATGTCCAGCGTCATCTCGGCCACGTCGGCCGAATAGTCCACCAAGCGAAGCAGGTTGTACGCCAAAAAGTCGTCGCCCATCAGGCCGGGCCGCACCTGGGCGATGCGGGCCAGTGCGTCTTCGGCGGCGTGCGCGTCCTTTTTCAGTAACGCCTCCAACGCCATGCCGTACGCCTCGCGGCAGGCCGCCAGGCTCTTGAGCAGGGCTTTCTTGCGGCCGGGGGCGACGGATTTGGCGTGCTTGGAGAAGATGAAGGCGTGATCCGCGATTTTTTCCATGCTCTTGATGGCGATGACATAGTACACGGCGTGCTGGTGCACATCCGAATCGGCCTGCTGGATGTGGCCCAATTGGCGGAAGGCCAGGATGAAGAACCGATCGGACTCGCGCTCCAGCGCATCCAGGCCCCGGCCTTTTCCTTCTAACGCCTCCGGAAGGGCGTCCAGCATGGCCTGACACAGAGAGTGCAGGCGGCGCAGGGTGGCATGGAACGAGATGCCCGTCTGGGCCAGCAGGTTCTGCATGATGAGCGCATCGTCATTCTCCTCGACGACTTCCAGGCCCGGCACGCGGCTTTTCAGCTCTTCCTGCACGGCGGCCCGGTCGGCGGCCGGACAGCTCACGACGAAGCGGTCGACGCCCTTGAGATAATAGGCAATCACCTGACGCACGAGTTTGGCCAAGTTGCCGTCATAGGCGACGCGTGCGGATTGCGGACCGTCCATCTTGGCGTCGGCGGATATGACCAAGTCATTGCCGTGCGTGAGGATCTGCACGGCATCACCCTTCTTGAGGCGCGCCTCGACCCACTTCTTCGGCAAGGACACGATGTAGGTCGTGCCGCCGGTCTTCTGGATGCGTCGGAAAATCGGCATAAGCGAGGATGACAACGCCGATTCTTTACTATATAGGTTAGGCCATAGACTACATAGTTTTACAATATGTAGCCCTCCGGCTGGAATTTCAGGCGCTGCAACGAAAGAAAAGCGCACGCTGAACTTGAACAAAAAAAAACGGAAAGACGAAAAAGGAAAGAAAAGAAAAAGAGGAAAAGGAGCCGAAAAAATTAGACTTTCTTCTTGGTGACGGCTTTTCCTTTCTCGAAGCGGCCCGTCCACTTGAGTTTGCGGGGGTTGCGCTTCATCTCGGCGTAGCGCTCGCAGCGGCGCGTGCAGTAATGCTGCGCCGTGCCGTTCTTGAGGAACAACGTCACGCCGGTGGCGGGAGCGATCTCATCCTGGCAGTAGGAACATTGCATAAGTCATCAGCGCTTCTTGGGTTTCTTGCTCTTGAGGGCCTTGGCTTCGCGCTCCGTCTCCAGCATGATCAGGATGTCGCCCTTGCGGATGGGCCCCTTGACGTTGCGGCGGATGACGTTGCCGGCATCGCGGCCTTCCAGGACCTTGGCCATGACCTGTTTGACTTCGCCGAAGACGCCCGTGCGGCCGATGATGTCGACGATTTCCACGCGGAAGCCCTCCGAATCCATCATCGCAGCCGGAACGGGCTTTGCGGCAGCCGGAGCGGCCTTGGCATCCGGTGCCGGTTGGTTGGGTTTTGCAGCCATGTAAGAATCAACTCATTGAATCGGCTTACTTGGCCTTGGGCGCCGCGGCCGGCATCATGCCCGCCACGTCGGCGGCGATGGCCTTGATCTCGGCCTCCGCGCCTTTCGTGATGGCGATGGCGGCCGTGCCGACGAGCAGGCCGGCGGCCGTTCCCAACGATTTCTTGTCCTTGACGTAGACGAAGGGAATGCGTTTTTCCTGGCACAAGACGGGCAGGTGCATCACGATTTCTTCGGGGTCCACGTCTTCGGCGATGACGACCAGCTTGGCCTCGCCGCGCTCGATGGCCTTCGTGGCCTCATTCGTGCCCTTGCGCAGGCCACCTTTGGCCGCTTCAATGGCTTCCAAGGCCTTGGTGCGGACTTTGTCAGGAGTTTCATACTTGACGTACGACTTGGCCATAAACTACGACACCTCATTTCATTGGCGGTATTCGACTTACCTTGTTTTTCGGCTTGCTTTTGCGACTTGATTGAAGACCCTCGGATTGGTCATCGGGCAAAAAGAAGCGGAAATTCTTCTACCACGGCCGCTTAAAAAAGCCGACGGTTAGGCCAATTGCGATAAAGAAAAGATTAATGGACCTGCTGAGCGGAAAACCTTAGCACTGATGAAACCAGTTCCAGCCAACAGGCAAGCCACCTTCGACGTATTCAACGCCTACGCCGGCCGAACCGGACGCTGGATGAAGCGCACGTCCGTCGTCAACACCTACGATATCGGTGGACAACCCGTCCGTGTCGTCAGTTTCCATCCTAAAAGGCCCGAATGGGCAAAACAAGTGCACAACCGCCTCCAGGCAATCTTCCAACATGCTCAGACCGATGCACCGCACGAAAAAAATACCAACCGTATTTGTCCTCTCTAAGAACGATTTGAATCGACTTCGGGCCATCCGTTGGGGCGGCATTCATTTTGTCAACCCACAAGCCCGTCGGTTCGGATTGGACCAAGCTTGGAAGCCATCCGAAGAACCCACATGGCACCCCAACTATTCGTTCACCCCATTGCTTCACGCCGGCCCCGCGGTCGAATTCAAAAATCCAAATCCAAAAGACTTTGCCACCCGGCCGGTCGTAGACGGCGTTTTACGCATGGCGGCCAAGCAACTGTACCAAAAAGGCAATCTAATGACCCACGGCGTGGTGCTGGCCGTGCCGGTGACGGATGCTAACGGCAAGACGAACCACAAGGGCATCGGTATCTTCGGACCGTCCGGAGTCGGTAAAACCGAGCTGATGATCGACCTGGTCCGTAACGGAGCCAAGGTAGTGGCCGACGACGCCGTGATCGTGCACGCAGACAAGAAGAAACGAGGCCCTCAAAACAAACAGTACACGTACATCAGTGGCCCAAAAATGCAAGCACTGTTGGGATTCAAACGACAACTGCCTCCGGAAATTCAGAAGAATCTCAAGAAATATTTTCTCGAAGTGTCCGACCCCCACCAGCGGAATTATTGGACATACATGCGGTTGGACCGCGCCGTCGCCTCCTCTTTTTTTGGCGATGAAGTAGCTCATTTGGACGAAGTGTTCCATCCACACCCGGTGCCGCTGGATACAGTCGTATTTCTGCTGCCTTTGCCATCCCAAAACCGCTCATTGGAACGAGAAGCCGTCTATAACGTACAAGTGAAAAAGGCCGCCGACCCAAAATTCATAGCCTCAGAATTGACCAAAGGTGCCGAAGTTCGAGTTGCAGAAAAAATGTTTCCGCTGTTGAACCGGCCGGCTTCCGAGCGCATTGGCGAATATCCTCAAGGTGCACGGCCCAAAAATCTCCGCACGGATCCTACGGCCGATCAGCGGCCCACCAAACAAGTTTTGGCGGAATACCTCGCCCAATGTTCACGCAACTTGTTTGGAATCCCTGCAAGCGCAGAAGATTTCAAACGGGCATTCGGCGATGTCCGGGCATTTTACACGCTTGGCACCGTGCACTTCCCTAGATCCCCGGCATTCCTATCCGATCAACTCATCGGGCAAATTCAGCTGGGCGAATGGCCCGCAAAGGGATCACAATATACCGGACCGGATCGAAGAAAAGTACAGGGACCTTTTCGTGGAAAGGATAAACGGACGTCGCAACAAAAGAAAAGAAAGCAAAAACGCGACCAAGACACCCAATACAAGTCTACTAAATACATTAAGGATGCGCGCACGAGAGAGCAATAACGTCCGAATCACGGATGCGCGTAGTAGAAAAGCTTCACGCCATCCGGCAATTCCGAATCGTACCGACAATAGCCATATCGTTCAAACTGCACGACGGTTCCGGCCTTCAGATGGCCCACCGCGGGCTCGGCCACACCCACATGTTCCGAGCCGTCTTCCTTGACGACCTTGACGTTCACTGCGCCATCTTGCGGCACCCATTGGATCTTAGGCACGCCCTTGTGGTCCTGGTTTTGGCTGACGGTATTGGAGGAGAGCTCAACGTTGACGAGGTCCTTGAGGCGGACGACTTTTCCGACGTTTTCCTCGGCGTCCTTCTTTGCGATGAACAATGGGGAAGAGGCAGGCAGCAGGCGCGTTTGGTCTTGCGGCGCGCCCGGATAGAGCGGCAATGTTACGTCTTTAGCTTGAAGGCCCTGGACGTCCAAAACCACGGGGTCCTCGACGAAGTAGTAATGCGGCGCGGTCGGGAGCAATTCGCGGTTGTACTTGTACAGAATCGTCCAGTCAAGGGTGCTGTCGGTGGGCTTGATGCCTAACTGGATCATGTAGCGGCGGATGGCTTCGGGTTGCAAGCCGCGTTTTCGGAGGGCGCGCAGCGTCGGGAGGCGGACGTCGTCCCAGCCTGAGTACGTGCCGTCCTTGATGCCTTTGATGATGTCGCTCTTATGCGCCATCGCTCCCTCGATGTGAAGCAATCCGTATTCCAACGTCAGCGGCGCCTTCCAGCCGAAGTAGTCGTAGACGTACTGCTGCTTGTCGGCGTTCAGTTCGTGCTCTTTGCCGCGCAACACCAGCGTGATGCCCGTGAGGTGGTCATCCACCGCCGCGGCGAAGTTGTACAAGGGCCAGACGCGGTATTTCTTTCCCACGCGGGGATGTTCCTCCTCGACGATGCGCATGGCCGGCCAGTCACGCATGGACGCATTGGGATGCGCCATGTCCGTCTTGATGCGCAGGACGGCTTTGCCTTCCTTCGTCGTCAAAAGCATGCCTTTCCATTCGCGCAATGCCTGCACCGGAGTCTGGTTACGGCAGCCGCAGGCTTTTCCTTCAGCGCGGTTCTTCTGCATGACTTCGGGAATGCATGAGCAGACGTAGGCGTGTCCGGCCTGGATGAGCTTCTCGGCATGCTCGTAATAGATGGGAATGCGTTCGCTCTGGATGACGATGCGGGAAATCGTGCAGCCCAACCACTTGGCATCCTCCGGAATCGCCGTGTAGGCCTCCGGCATGGGCTTCTTGGTCTTGGGATCGGTATCCTCAAGGCGCAGCATGAGCTGGCCTTTGTATTGTTTGGCGTATTCGTCGCAGAGGATGAGGTTCTTGGCATGCCCGATGTGCAGGTAGCCGGAAGGATTGGGCGCCACGCGCGTGATGAGCCGCTGCAGGTCCAGTTTAGGCAGGCCTTCGCGCTCGGACTTGGGCGGCTCGAAAGTAAAGGCGGAAAGCTCTGCATCCACCTGTTCCGGCGACAAGGCGTTGACCTCGTCGGCAACCTTTTGGAGGATGGCCCGCAATGCCGGAATGTCGCCTTTGGCCTCCGGCGCCTCGCCGATGACTTTTCCCATCAACGCAGAGGCTTGGGCCGATCCGTGGTCGTTGCGGTTCTTCAAAGCCCACTTGCGGGCGGAAGCCTGAACGGCAGTAGCATCCATACGCCTGACAATGGCCGGACCGGATTTTTAAGGTTCGTTTTCCCAACTATGCCCGACAATGAAAACCGAAGCCTTGGTGGTCGGCGCCAGCGTCATCGGCGGCGTGGCCGCGCGCGAACTATCCCGAAAAGGCGTCAAGACCACAATCCTATCCGACAAGCCCCACGTGGGAAAAGGCGGCAAATGCACCTCCATCATCTCCGCCTCTGGATTGCCACGCACCGGCATTCACTATCAGGACGCCGTGGTGCACGAAATCTTCGGCGCCAACATCCGCTGCCGCGATACCTGCCTCTCCGTCCGCCGAAAAGAGCCGGTGGCGTACGTGCTGAACCGGTTCAAGCTCGACCAAATTTCGGTGGAACAAGCGCTGGATGTCGGCGCGGAACTGAAGACGTCGGCACGCTTCGAAAAATGGCACGACGGCCAGCACTACGCCGAGACGGCTGCCGGAACAATGCATGCCGAATACCTCGTCGGTGCCGACGGCGTCGCCTCGGCCGTGGCCCGCCAATGCGGTTTTCCCGCCTTGAAGCATTTCGCCGTGGCCTGGGAAGGCGAGTTCGAATCCGCGACGCTGAAAGAACCGGACGTGGTGGATGTCTTTTTGGACATCCCCGGATTGTTCGGCTGGGCCGTGCCCGCAGGTGAGTCGACGGTACGCGTGGGATTGGCAACGAATACGGCCGTCCAACTGCAGCACCACAAGACCCGCCTGCTTGAGGAACCCGTGATCCGCGCACAGCTTCACGGCGCCAGGAAAGTCCGCGAATTCCACCACACCATACCCTTGACCTGCCGCCGGCAGACGCAGCGCGGCAACGTCATGCTGGTGGGCGACGCGGCAGGCCAAGTCAAGGCCACGACGGGAGGCGGCATCGTCTTCGGTGCGTTGTGCGCGCAGGAACTGGCGGACGCGGTCAAAAAGAACACGGAAGGCGCAACGCTGGATTACGAAACGCGCTGGCGCCAAAAGTACGCCGGCGCACTGGACAACCACCGCCGACTCCGAAAAATGATGGACGCGATTCCCCCCGGGCTAACGGCGTTCGGCATCGGGGTATTCGGCGCGCTCGGCGGGAAGCATTTTCTCGAAAAACGCGGCGACATGGACTTCATTCTCCAATCGCCAAAGGCCTGACGCTTTCCGGCCGTCACATAAACGTTTTAAAGCGCGTTTTTCCTTTGTGTCTTTCCCCTTCACCGATTGACATGACCAGCACGCCGTTTCTCAACCTGCCGAAAGACGCGACCATGTGGCTCAACGAGGAAAACTCGTGGTGGCGCCTCAACTTGGACCACGCCTGGCTCAAGGAAGGAAAACCCTACTTCGGCGTGTTGCAGGCCGAAGTGCTGCCGCGCGACGACGGCCACGTCATGACTTTGGGCGTCAGCACGGCGGAAGGCGCGCACGTGTTCATGTTCGCCGTCACTGAAAAGCACGGCGTCAAGCCTTTCGAAGAAGGCCGCGAGAACGGCGAAAAGAAAGCCCTCAAGATTGCCTCGGAACTGCTTCACCACTTGCCGGATGACGGCCTGAAGGAAAGACTCAACGCCCACGTCCAACAACGCTTATCCCAACTCGAACTCACGGCGGATTCCAGCGTGTGGGATAGGTTCTAATCAGTTTTTTGCAGAAGGATTGTCTGGATCCATCTTCATGTAAAGCTTGATGTGGGCCTCCAAAAACTTCCGACGAGGTTCTTGTTCCTTCGTCAAGGGCTGCCCATCAAAAACACGACGAAGAGCATCATTGAATTCATCAAAACTCATCGAACCTAAAATTCGCCTAACTTCGCTTGACGAAGCGCGGCTTTCGGGTAAATCGCGAAGAGCAACAATGGGCTGATTGGACAATACGTGCCTGCAACCGATGTAAAAGCGAAACGGCCAGCCACTGACCATGCCGCATTCCTTATTCGGACATATTTTGAAATGGTCAAAACGATAATGCTCAAAATTCTGACCCATTTTCAAAACCCCGGCTTCTTGATTTCAAAACCCGCCAGCATCAGCCCGCCCAACATCAGCGCCAAGGCGGGAACGAACACGCCGAAAATGGGCGACAAAACAGCCAACATGACTGCCGCGGCCGGAGCGGGCAAGCCGTAATAGACCGATTTTTCACCCGGTTTGGTGCGGTGGTGCTCCGCGGCGTACAGGTTGAACCGCGCCAGCCGGATGATGCAAGCGGAAAGAAAGACGACCGACGCGCCGGCATACAGCCAGACGAACGCCGAGTCACGGAACGGCCAAAAAACCAAGAACGCCGGCGCCGCGCCGAAGGCCACGGCATCCGCCAAACTGTCCAGTTCGCGGCCGAAATCGTTGGCTTTTCCGCGCCCGCGGGCCAAGTGGCCGTCCAAGCCGTCCAGCACGGCGGCGATGACGACGAACAAAGCGGCCGTCCAATGGCTCGAGGCAAACACGACCGCCAAAAAACCGAAAGCCCCAACGCCCAGCGTGGCGAAGTCCTTGGAATGCAAGCGGTCGAACTGCATGAAACAAACAAGGCCATTGCACACTTTTATAGCCGAGTCGTCACCCTTGAACACAACGGGCCTGTAGCTTGGCTCCCGGAACCGCGGGGGCAACTATGCGTGGTTTCCCCCTCAGTTTCACGGTCCTCCGGATTCCCCTTCCCACCGGCTTAAATTGTGTCCGTACCAGTTACCAAGTAACGGGCCTGTAGCTTAGTCCGATTAGAGCGCCAGTCTTATACGACGCCCAAGGAAACCGCCGCAAGGCAGCCTTAGGCAGCTCCAGGACAGCTGGTGGTCGGGAGTTCAAATCTCCCCAGGCCCATAAGATTCGCAAATCATCCGTTGGGAGGGGTGAGGAATGGTGGTTTTCCAGGGGAGGCGCCCTCCCCGAGGAACCAGTTCTGAAATTCCTCCAGGCCCATTTTGAGCAAAAGGACGACGACCCTGCCGGGCACGTCGCCAAGTTCCGTAATGCCTCAAGGCATTATTTGGTCGAAAAAGGCGAAAAGAACTCTTCTTAACGTTTCGTGCCGAAATCGATTCATGGAATCCGTAAAAGCGGAGCGCATACCGGTCCTTCAGAAAGCCATGGCGCGCTTCGAGCCGCTGAAGATTGATCTAAACGATTACCAAATCGACGTCATCAGCGACCCGCACACGCTGACGTTCCGGCAGAAGAACGGCATCATCCGCGAAATCCGCGACGTGACCAAGACCTACCGGCCCGAGGCCAGCCGGAAAGAAATCGCGTTCCGCACCGTCCATCCCGACGTGTCGCTCCTGCTCCTGGTGCGCGAAACGAAGACCGGAAAAGCCGTAGGGTACTTCAGCACCCGCACTCCCACCGATGACACCATCCACCTGCACGCATCGGTGTTCGAACCCGCCCATCAGAAACTCGCGTTCTACTCGTTTTCCAAATTGCTGGCCCAGGCACTGGAGCGCAAGAAAATGCAGCTGCACGGCAGGACCGCCCGCTTCGTCACCGCGCAAAGCCAGGAGCCGGACGTGCTGACCAAACTCGCGGTGCACGACGGCATGTGGCCCGCCCACCTGCACGAAAGCGGCGTCCGTTCGCTCAAGATGCAAGCCATTCACGTATCCCAGGCACTGGATGCCGACGCGCAGTACGATACCCAAAAAGGCATCCGCATCGGCGGCCTTCGCGCGCTGGGCGGAAAGAAACGCAAGCCGAAGCCACTCACAACCAACACTATTGAAGCCGCCCTTCGGAGGTTGGACGGCTCAAAACGCCGCCGGCTTCGGCAAGTCCTCAACGCCATCGATCGACCTCGCGGCGACGCCGCATTGGTCATCCGTCGGATTGACCGCGAGCATGAGGAAAAACTGAAAACAGCCGAATCACTAATCCACCCCCACCTCCAACCCCTCTTGGTGGCCGAACTGGCGCTGGGTGCCCACCGCCAGGACATCGGCGACGTCCGAATCCATCCCGACATCGCCATCCATCCCACCGGACAGAAGCTCAAGCTGATGGAAATCAACGTCGATGCCGGAAGAGTGAACTGGGACGGCCTCAACGCCGACCTCCAAAAAGAAAAAAGATCAAACACGCCGTTGGGCATGGCATTGCAGGGACGCGCCGCCGACGCGACGTGGGAGCGCACGGCTCACAACCACGCATACATCGTGCCATCAAGCCCTCGAATGCTCATACCCCTAGGCCCCATGGTGGCGCCTTTTCTGCGAATCCTTTCCGCCAAAGTCAAACGTAAAAAAGAGCCCAAACCCCCATGAAACACTTCAAATCCGACGTGCGCCAGCAAGCCAAAGAGCAGGCCGACCATTTGCTGGAAATGGCCAAAGAGATGTGGCCGAAAGACCAGATTCTGGCCCGGCGATACGTCCATTTGGCGCGGCAGTTGGCCATGCGCCACCGCGTGCATCTGGACCCGCGGGCGTACTGCAAGTCCTGCGGCGTGCCGTTCACGGCCGACACGCTCAAGGTGAGGCAGGAACGACGCAACCAAACCGTTTTATACGCCTGCCGGCACTGTTCCAAAGAGCGTCGGATTCCGTACGTTCGGAAAACTGAACTTCCCCGAAAAGGGGGCCTGAACCGTCAACCTGGTTCGACGAAACCCGACGCCAACAAGCATTCAATGCACAAAGAGTGATTCAATGGCAGCCATGGATGTACCGGCCAACGACCTGATCAGCAAGGTCTCAGGCCTTCTCAAAAGCGTCGAGAGCATCAAGCCGCCGGCTTGGGCCGGCTCGGTCAAGCTCTCCAGCCACAACGAACGCGTGCCGGAAAGCCCGGACTTCTGGTACGCCCGCTGTGCGTCCTTGTTGCGCACCATGTACGTGCGCGCGACGCCCGTGGGCGTGCAGCGCCTCCGCCACAAGTACGGCGGCCGCACCACGCACACCGTCGCCCGCTCGCACCACCGCATGGCCGGCGGCAAGAACATCCGCCTCATGTTGCAACAGCTGGAAAAAGCCGGCTTCGTCCAGAAGGAAAAAGTCGGCCGCACCCTGACGTCAAAGGGCCGCTCGCTTCTGGACAAGGCAAGCAAGGCATGAGCAACGAAGACGCGCCAAAAGCCCAGGCGGACCGCCTGGAAGCCTTGCGGCGCAAACAGGCGGAAGAACTGCAGAAGCGCCAGGTGCTCAAAAGCATCCTGGATGCGCAAGCGTACGAGCGGATGGCCAACATCCGCATCGCCAATCCCGCGCTGTATGACCAGCTCGTCATGCTTTTGATGCAGTTGGTCCAATCCGGCCGCGTGTCCGGAAAAATGACGGACGCGCAGTTGCGCTCGCTTCTGGACCGCATCCAGGCGCGGCGGCACGAGCCTGAAATCACGTTCAAACGCAAATAACGCAAAAAGAAGGGATCCTCATGGGTAAGAACAAATCGCGCGAACTGAAGAAGAAACTCAGCAAGGCGCTGCAGCAGAACCGCCGCGTGCCGCTGTTCGCCATCGCCAAGACCGCGAAACGCGTCACGCGCAACCCCAAGTCGCGCCACTGGAAAGTGCGCAAGCTCAAGATCAAGTCGGACTAAGTCAGGTGGAAAAACATGGCAGAAGAGCGCTTCGAAGACAAGGCCCTCGCCAAGAAAGACGAGGCCAAGATCAAGGGAGAGGCCGTCGAAGAAAAGGCCAATCCCCATGAGCACAAGCACGACGAAAAAGCCGTGAAGGCCGAGCAAAAAGCAACGCCCAAGGCGGAGAAGAAGGCCGAGTCCAAGGCGGAAAAAGCCAAGGACGAAAAGCCCGCCCGGAAAGTCGTTTTGGAACGCAAGTACACCGTCAACCTGACGGAGGCCTACGCCAAGCCGAAGTACAAGCGCGCCGACCGCGCCGTCTCGCTTCTGCGCGACTTCTGCATGCGCCACATGAAGGGAAAGGCCGTCAAGCTGGATTCGGGATTGAACAACGCCATCCGCCAAAGCGTGCGGCCAGCCAAATCGGTCCAAGTCGTGCTCCAGAAGGACGAACAGGGAACGGTCTTCGCCACGCTGGCGCAGGCCGCGACGCAGTAGACGCATCATGACTTATTCCATCCAGAAGACGAACTTCTACAAGAACCCCTTCATCGGGCTCTACCTGCGCACCAACGGCAGGCACACGTTCATGGCCAAGAACGCGCCGGCCAAGCTCCGCAGCCAAGCGCAGGAGACGCTCAAGACCGAACCCGTGGAGATTTACGTCAACCAATCCCCCCTCGTCGGCCTGTTCTGCGTGGCGAACGACCGCGGCGCAGTCCTGACGGCCAACGCCGAACGCGAAGAAAAAAACACGCTGAAGAAACTCGGCTACGACGTGCACGTGCTCAAGTCCAGCCTGGCGCCGGGCAACGTCCTGCTCTGCAACAACCACGTCGGCCTGGCCTCACCCCAGTTGCCCGCGGCCGAACTGAAGACCGTCGGCGAGACCCTCGGCATCCCCATGCATTCCCTGCATTTGTCCGGCATGCACACCATCGGCGCCGTCAACGTCGTGACCGACACGGGCATCTTCGCGTACAACGACGTCACCGACGTCGAGTTCAAGCACATGGAAAAACTGTTCAACTTGCATGGCACCAACGGCACGACCAACAACGGCGTGCCCTTCAACTCCTTCGGCGTCGTCGCCAACAACCACGGAGCATTGGTGGGAGACTTGACGTCCGGTTTCGAGATCCAACGCATTTACGAATCCCTCAGCGGAGAGTGAAACGAACATGGCCGTCACGAAACGACAATTGGAGCAGAAAGCCTTCGAAATCAACTACCTGCGCCAGCAAGCGCAACAGATCGAAGGCCAGATGCAGCTGGTGCAACGCGCCCTCATCGACATCGACGCCACCAAAGCCGCCTTGGCCGTGACGGGCCAGCTCAAGGACGGCACCATGATCCCCATGGGCTCCGGCGTCTTTGCCAAAGCCAAGGCCGAAAACACCGAAAAAGTCCTCATCGACGTGGGCGCCCGCGTCCTGCTCGAAAAGACACCTCAGGAAGCCTCCGCAATACTGGACGGCCGCAAGACGGCATTGGAGAAGAACATGGGGGAATTGGCCACCACGTTCGAGCGCGTCGCCGGACAGATCAACCAGCTCTCCGTCCAGGCTGAGAAAATGGCCCAACAGGTCCAAGACCAATAAAACCCTCCTCCGCCATCCAGCAAGCGCGCAAGGAAGCCATCCAGAAGAACCTGGAAGCGGTCCAGACGGCCGTCACGCAACCGATGGAACGCATGCAGGCCGTCAACGCCGAAGCCAAGAAGCTCCAGCGCAGTTGAAACGTCAACTCGGCAAAAGCACCCATAACCGAGGCTCTGAAAAAAACATTCAACCCAGTGCAAACCAGGCCAATCCGAAGGCACGTGGATAATAAGGGAGCGCACAGTCAAGGCATTGGGAAATGGAATTCACCGAAATCAGCGCACTGGCTAAAACCATCGACGACTTCCTGGAAAAGGAAATGGACAAGCCGACGCCCTACTTCGAATCCATTATAGGGTACGCATTGGCCGGAGTTCTTGTCGGGGTCATCATGACAGGTTACTTCTTTCGAGTTGCTACGGGCAGTTGATGCATGAGCTTTAACCGAGGAATAGGCGGCGCAGGAGTGGGACTCGCGTTGGTGCTCGTGCTGATTCCATTCATGATTCCACTAGCCGGCATCGGAATGGTCGTTGCCGCCGCTTTAATCAACGCAATCCTTTTCATTCCCTCGAAAGTCCTGGGCGGAAAAGGCACATACCGGGAACAACTGCACATGACGGCATTCGCCCTCATCCCATTGGCCGTACTGGCGGCGCTGTGGATATCCATCCCCATGCCGTATGCGCTAAAGTCATTCGTGGCCCTCACACTCGCATTGCTTGGCGCGGCGGCTCTCGGCTGGACCTTGAAGAAATGCCATGGATTCAGTGGGGCGCGTGCGATGCTGGTAGTCGCGATTCTCATCGCGGCTACGGGGGGCGTGGCGTCAAGCCTGTTCCACGTGACCTCTGAATCCATCCAGGGAGCCCTCTGCGAGGAGATGGAACAGGAAGAATTCTATTACATCAAAAAGACGCCCTCGTTCTGTAACAGCCTTTGCGACCCGGGCCAACGCGACATCTGCTTCAATGAATACGCGCTGAAACAGAACGACTTAAACGGGTGCTTCGAAATCAATCAAAAATCCATCAAGTACGATTGCCTGAGCAAGTACGCTGAGAAAACCGGCAATGCCACCATCTGCAACCTGATTGACCCCGCGGACCGGTTCGAGCGATACAGTTGTTTCGAATACGTAAACCGACCGGGCTAGGAATCCCCGGATTGCCGCAAACCAAAGCCAAAAAAACCAGCTGAAGCAAGTGGGTAACCGATAGTCCATGTTCGGCCTTCTGAAAAAGAAAATCACGTCCTTCATCGACGGACTCACCAAGAAGGAAGAACAGAAGGACGAGGCGGAAGGCCCGGAAAAAGAAAAAACAAATCAAACCGAGCCGAAGGTTCCCGCACCGATTCCAACAACGCAGCCTAAAGCCGCCACGCCTGAGCCCGTCGCACCACCGGCACCCAAGAACGAGCCGAAACCGGAATTCACTCCACCGACAGCCACGCCCTCCAAGCCGGTGACGCAGGCTGCACCCCGAACGACAACGCCACCGCCTCAACCGGCAACGCTCAAGGCCGAGTCCGACGCAGCACCAAAGCCGGCCGAAAAGCCGCCTCAGCCCATTGTTTCAAAACCCGTCCAGCCGCCAGCTCCCAAGGCCGAACCGCAAGTCATGACGCCCAAGACGCCGGAGCCGATAACCACGCCGCAAAAACCGGTCGAGCGCACGCCGGCAAAAACCCAAACCCCCACGCCGATCAACCCGCAGCCCATTGCCGCGCCCAAGCCGATTCCCTCCATCAGCAATTCCGAAGCCAAATCGGAAATCCAAAAACCCGAATCGCAAAAACCGGAACGCAAGCTGGAAGCCAAGCTCGGCATCTTAAGCCAGATCAAGGGACTCATCACGCGCGAAGTCGAAATCCAGCCAACGGAGCTGGAACCCATGCTGGACGAGTTGAACATGGCGCTTCTGGAATCCGATGTCACCCTCGACACGGCCGATCACATCGTCGCCACCATCAAGAACCAGCTGGCCGGAAAGAAAGTCGACAAAGGCAAAGTCCAGGCGGAAATCCAGGCCGCGGTCCGCACCGCGCTCATCGACGTGCTCAACACGCCGCCGTTGGACCTCATCGACTACATCCGTAGCCACGACAAACCCGTCAAGATTCTTTTCTTGGGCCCCAACGGTGCCGGCAAGACCACCACCCTGGCCAAGATTACGCATTACTTGAAGCAAAACGACGTCCGCTGCGTGCTGGCCGCCGCCGACACGTTCCGCGCCGCCGCCATCGAACAACTCCAACACCACGGCGCCGCGTTGCAGGTGCCTGTCATCAAGCACCAGTACGGCGCCGACCCGGCAGCCGTGGCCTTTGACGCCATCGCGCACGCCAAGGCGCACAACCTGGACGTCGTGCTCATCGACACGGCCGGACGGCAGGAGACCAACTACAACCTCCTCAAGGAGATGGAAAAAATCAACCGCGTGGTGCAGCCCGACCTCAAGCTCTTCATCGGAGAAGCCGTCGCCGGCCACGCATTGGTCGAGCAAGCCAAGGCATTCCACCAAACGCTAAAGCTTGACGGCGTCGTGCTCACCAAAGTCGACTGCGACGCCAAAGGCGGCACCTCCTTCAGCGTCAGCCACGAAGTCGGCGTACCCATCGTCCTGCTCGGAACGGGCCAGAACTACGGCGACATCCGGACTTTTGACGCCGGCTGGCTCGTGTCGAACGTGCTGGCCGAATAGGAAAAACCGTTCAGTGCAATTCGCGCGTCTGGCCCAGAATCCTGCGCAGGAGCATCCGTGCCTCGTCCGACAGCTGGTCCTTGTTCTTCCACCAATTACGAACCGTCTCCAACGGTACCGTTTCTTTCGTCGGAGTAACGATCAAGTGCAGGTTGGGCACGATTTTGTCGAACAGCGAAGGTTTCGATTTGCCGAAGCCAAGCCAGTTCGGCGGCTTGGGTGAATGAGGGTGCAGCGCGAAGTCAACCCGAAAATGACCCAGCTCATGCGGATGAGTCTGGGACAGCACATCGAAAATCGAATTGTAGGGATGCAGATGGACGACCTGAGGCTCGCCCCCGACGCCTTCCGTGGTCACGATTACTGGAATGGTCTTGGGTTTGGCAGGCGCATGTCCCAACGCCGAAGGCACGCTCTTAATCAGGATATCCGGAGTATTGTCCCGCGCCGTCTTGTGCTGCCAATGCGCCGCGCCTTCAGGACTCTCGTTGAACTCGTGACGGGCCTTCGGAAGGATCTGGATTTCCAGCTTTCGGATTTTGCGGGCCGTCAAATAGGACGCGCCGTAGATGTTCAGGAGGCCGTGCAGGGCCTGGTAGCCGTTGGGCTTTGCGTTCGGGCCCAGATAGTCATGCACGTCCGAAACGCTCTCGACCGAGAACATGCGGTGCTTGCTCATCGCTGTTGGGAGCAAATCCAACAACTTGTAACTGATGTCCTGCGCCTTATGCGGGTCGGGCTCGTCGACCAAAAGACGCAGGCCCAGCACGTCGTGGACGTCCTCCAGGTTGTTGAACCGGATTGCACCCGTCTTGGGGTCCGTCTGCTGAAGCTTATTCCAGATGCTGTACGGCGTCTTCTTGCGGAAGGACAAGTCAAGCTTCAGGGACGCATCGTACACGCGAAGGACGCCCCTATCGTTGCGAACCAAGTAGGAATCCTTGATGAGTTGTGAGCCGTCCCGCTGGACCGCCTTGATTTCAGACTCATCCAATGACAACGCCTCACGGCCCTTCTGCTTGGGATTGAAAGCGCGAGCCGCCTTGTTGAACTCGCCGGCGTCAGGCTTCGAGGTGAAGAACAAGTCGCCGTGCCGGATGGCGTAGGCCGCTTTCAAGTCATCCGACAAACGCTCCAATTCCGCCGGCCGCGTCTTGGACTCGATCTCGGCCGCGTTGCTGTCCAGCCACGAACGTATCCGGCGGTATTCCGGGTCGTGGCACTGCTGAAACGCGAAGTTCTCCAGTTCCGCACCCTCATGATAAAGACCGCCCTTGCGCAGGTAGGGCCCCAGGAACGAAAAGACGGCACGGGCGATGCGGTTGCGCTCCTCGCCGTTGAGCTTGCCGGCATTCTCCAGCTTGGCCCGCGCCAGGGCCGCATTGAAAAGGACGATGGCAGGATTTTGGGCCGTGATGTGATCCGCATACGACCGGGCCTGGGCGTTCAAACGAGCTTTCTCACCATGCGTCGAGGCCGCGTTCGCCCGCTCGGCCAAGTCCAGATAGCGTTGGAGGTCTTCCTCCAGTAGGCGAGATTCCTTGAGGATGTTCCGGCGGGCGGCTGACACGTTCATGCTGGATTGCGGCCCGTTCTGGAACCGTTGCAGGTCCGTGTCCAGCAATGCTACCAGGTCTTCGCGCGAGAGATTATCGACAAGCCGGGTGCGTTCCTCCTCGGAAAGGGAGGGATTGCGCTCACCGGCAACCGCCTTGGAATGCAGTGCCTGGTTTTCCAGCGTGAGCAGGGAAGACTGCAACGCAGGCATTCGATCGTTGAGGTGGGCCTTCAGGCCGAAGAGCGCTGAATCGACCAATTCCGAATAGGTTGGCGCGTTGCGCTGAAAACCGTTCAGCTTGCGGCCCCAGGAAAACGAATCACCCCTGTCCAGCCAGCCATGGAGGCGCTCGGCCGCCGAGCGTGAAAGGTCGACCACCAAATGCCCGCCGTTCCAGCGTGGATCCGTCTCGGAATCAGGGGAATACACCTTCTCCGCCTTGGCAATCGTGCCCCGGTGCTCCCGTGCGAAGTCGCGGACCATGGATGAGTCAATGAGGCCGCTGAATTAAAACCCGAAGGAAAACGGACGAAGACCGCTTGTGAACCCATTGCGAAAAGGCACGTATCGGCGGGATTGGGCCGTCAGCGCTTTTTCTTGTCGGCCTGCCGCTTGCGGCGATCGTCGAGTTCGAGCCTCTTCATCTGTTGGCGGCGGTCAAGTTCGTCCTCGATGGTCCCGAGCCAGTCGGGCTCATCCGCGGTCTTTTTCACATGGATGAGCACTTGCTTGGCCGGCGGAACCGGTTCCGGCACTCGCCGCACGTGGTAGACGACGCCATCCTCGATGGACCGTGAAAGCGCTATGGGATGGATGCCACGCTTGACTTCCGGGGCCTGGTCATAGACCTGTAGATGGCCCCCGATGGCCTGCTGCGGCACGGGCATGTGCTCGCCGAGGACCTGCGGCCCCAGGTAATGCAACAGCTTCCAGACGTCCTCGCCCTCGAAGGGGTGGAAATTGCGTTCGCGGCCGTCCGGGCCATGGACCGTGATGGTCCTCTCGCGCTGGGAATGCTGCGGCGGCACGTAGTCGTGCTCCTCCGGCCTGCGCTCGAGGCCCTTGTATTCCGCGTGGCTGGTGAACGAGGCGGACTGGTTGTCACGGTCCAACCGTTCGTTGACCAGCTGCAGTTCGATCTTGCGCAACTGCTTGTCCCAAGGCACGTCCAAATCTTCGCGCAGCTTGAAGTGGATGATGGCATGCGCAGCGCGATACCCCGAGCCCGGTTTGGGGGACTTAAGGTAGTTCTTCTTCAGCTCGACCCGCTCGACCGTGAAGCCGCCGAGGGACTTGCCCGGAAGATGCGAAAGCAGATGTTCCTTGATATCCTCGACGTCTTCGACATCGTTTCCCTTCTTGACGACTTTGTAGGCCAAAGCGTCGTGGACGTTGTTGACCTCGCCGCCGTACTTATCCGGGCCGGAAAGGCCGTCCTCGTCCGGAGGCTCCGTCAGTTTGGTATAGAGGCCGTACGCGCTCTTGGGCCGGCCCACGACGTTGCTGGCCGTCATGGACAGCTCGTCATGCTGGCGGACGAAGTTGGCCAAGTCATTCAAAATCGCCTCGTGGTGTTGCGCGAGGTGCTCGCGGTCCCTGCTGATCCACTTGAATTCGGACGGGTTCAAGACGCGCATGGCCAGGTCCTGGTAATGAGCCGACTCGGCATGGTAGCCCAAGCGGTGTAATAAGGGCGCGTGGAAGTACCGCACGCGGCGCAGGTAGGCCTGCCGGACGTCGGGAGGCGCGTGCCAGATGTTCTCCACGTGAGCCAGGTCGACGGCCGCCGTCAGCAGTTTGACCGGCAGCGTGAAACGGTCGATGCGTGCGCGGAGCTTGGATAACGTTTCTTCGTACGCTTCAATCGCCTCATCCAATTCAAGGTTCTGGCGCTTGACTCGGGAATGCAACGAAGCGGCGTCACGACGTCCCGCCTTGCGTTTCGGAAGCGGATGCTCGCCGGAATCGTCCTCGTCGCGGAAGAACCGCCTGGGATGACGTTGTTGGAGCTTCTCGTTCTGAAGCTCCTTCAGGGTCGCGTACTCGCCCTGATGCTTTCGCAACGACTCCATGTCCTGGATGACGTTCAAAGTCGAGCAACTAGGATCGCCCATGTACTTGACGACGCGCCGGATTTCGTCAGGCGTGTAGGCGTGGAAATCCAAGTGGCGGTATCCGGATAGCAGCGCGGCATTGATGAAATTGCGCGCCTTGACCGGCGCGTCATCCGAAAGGAGGAACGTGCTGCCCTCCGTCAACTTGCGGGGCTGCCAGGGAATCCAGTGATGGAAAAGCCGTGCGGCCCGCACGTCCGTCGCATACAAGGAAACCGCCGGCGGCAAATCCAGGTGGTCCTGACTTGAGCGTCCCTGCGCGTCACGGCCCTCGATGTTCCACCGCGTCTTGGGCGTCTTGGCTTGGAAGAAGTCATGCGCCACGTCGGAGCCGGGAATCACGATTTTTTCCGCTTTGGTAAAGAGATGGCGGCTGTCGGACGGCTCAAGCATGGACTAATCCACGGACGGAAAGGACTTAAAAGCGCCGGGAGTTCGTCAAGAACCGGACGCCGCCAAACCAAAGACGCCCTTGATGACCTTGAGGCGGGAGGGGTTGCGGAAGAATTCCTCGGAACCTTCCACCACGACGGCGGACTCGTTGATGCGCATGCCGTTCAGCGCCCCGATTTGCACGAACACGACGGCGCCGGTGCAGTTGTTCGTCTGGTTGACGCAGTTGATCGACGCGATGCCGTCCACGGCGCCGTAAGAATAATTGCGCTTTCCGTACGTGATCAAAGTCGAGGCGATCTCCGCCGTCACGACGCTCAAGGCCGTGTTGCGCGAGTCGTTTCCGGCAAAGAGGTTCATCTGGATGAGCACCGGGTCGCGGTCCAGCACTGAACGCAATTGCAGCTTGGCATCGCCGGTTCCGACCACCCGCACGCCATCCAGCGTGGTGTCCGTCCCTTTTGGAGCCAGTTGGGTGAAGAAGAACGCCGCGGCAAAGACGCCGAGGACGACGAGGCCCAGCACGATTTTTTCGAACGGAAGATTCTCCAACTTCATGAAAAACACCTTTTACAAACCGAAAAACGGCAATACCGCACTCGAATGAAAGAGTCGGAAGGTTCCGGTTTTAGATCATCCACTCTTTTCCTTCCTGCGCCAATTCCGAAGCCTCGAAGACGGCCAGCGCCTCCTTAAGCACCGGCTCTCGCGGCTCGTAGCGGTTGCCGATATGCGTCAGGATGAGCTTCTTCACGCCCGCTTTCTTCGCCAGTTGGGCGGCTTGCTTGGCCGTGGCGTGCTTCGTCTCGGCCGCCTTGTCCGCCTCGGCTTCCACGAACGAGCAGTCGTGCACCAACACGTCCGCGCCTTTGGCGGCCTTCTGCGTTGCCGCACAGGCCTGCGTGTCTCCGGTGAAGACCAGTTTCTTTCCGGCTTGCGTGAACGTCACGTCGGCAAGCTTGATGAGCTGGCCGTCGACGGTCAGTTTCTTCTTCTTCGTGATTTCCGTGAACATGCGGCCCTTGATTCCCATTCCTTTGGCCTTGGCCTCGTCGAACTTGACCTTCTCGTTTTCCTCCAACACATAACCCACGGCCTTGCAGGAATGCTGGACGGGAAAGGAGCACACCGAGAACAACGCCGTTTCAAGACACACCGTCTTTCCATCCGCCGCCACTTCCGTGACGTCGATGGGAAAGTCGGGCCGAAAAGACGGAATGGAAAAAAGCGCGTCACAAAACGCCTTGACGCCCGGCGGGCCGAAAATCGGCAACGGGCCTTGAAAACCGGCCATGTTCAACGTCTGAAGCAGCCCCGGCAGACCCAACACGTGGTCGGCATGCAGGTGCGTTAGGAAGATGGCCGAAAGGCTACCGTAGGGCACGCCGAACTTCATCATCTGCCGCTGGCATCCTTCCGCGCAGTCGAACAGGTAGACCCCGCCGTACTTTACGGCAAAATGGCTCGGCACATGCCGCGCCGTCGGGACTGACGCGGACGAGCCCAGACACACCAATCGAATCATATATACCCAATCCTAATCCTAATTAATCCGAGAACGGGATAATGGGTAAACGGGGTTAAAAAAGTCGGTATGGCCAGCAAAAACTATGTCAAAAAAGACGCCGCGCCGGCAATCGCGACCATCCGCGCCACGAACGACGTTGCGGTGCCGCCCCGCCTGATCGACCAGGTCATCGGCCAGGAAAAAGCCGTCACCATCATCAAGAAAGCCGCGGCCCAGAAGCGCAACGTCCTGCTCGTCGGCACGCCCGGCACCGGCAAAAGCTTGTTGGCGCAGGCCATGTCCGAATTATTGCCCGTGAGCGAACTGGAGGACATCCTGGTCAAGCCCAACGCCGAGAACGAGAACACGCCGAAAATCGTGCCCCTCAAGCGCGGCGAAGGAAAGAAGACCATCCAGCAGGAACGCCTACAGAACGTCGCCGGCGGCAGCCACGCCAACCTCTTCGTCATGGCTTTTCTCTTCGTCTCCTTCTTCTTCCTGCTGTACTTCGGCCGCCAACAGTTGGGCGACGTCATCACCGCCGCATTGTTGTTGATGCTGGGACTGACCGGCGTCGTCATGGTGCTAGGCGCCCAGCTCGGCCGCGGCCGCTTCACCCTCGACTTGCAACCCTCCAAACTATTGGTCGACAACAGCAAGAGCCAGACCGCGCCATTCATGGAAGCCACCGGAGCCCGCGCCGGCGCATTGCTCGGAGATGTCCGCCACGATCCGTTCCAGACGTTTTACCCTTCAATGATAGTGACGAAAGCCACGGAAGATGGCTTGGAAGCGAAACGACTGGACGAAACCGTTGACACGTTGATGCACTACGAGGAAAACGTGCTGACCGAGGAAGGAACGCAAAACTACGAAGCCATCCACTTACGCCCGGGCCAACTCTCCGTCGTAGGATCCATCGATGGGAAAGCCACCCTGACGCCGGTCCTCTCGATTAACCGTTACGACTACGACGGTAAAATGATCCGATTGGTCACAGAAAACGGCCTAGAGCTCGTCGTCACACCGGGCCACGAAGTAGCCATCCAAAGCGAAACCGGCAAAGTAGAATACAAGCCAGCAGCGGATGTAAAGGCGGACGACATGCTTTTGCTGGAAATGCAAGAGACGTTGCTTGAACCTCGCCAGATCATCTCGACCTATTCGAAAAAGGACCAGGCGCAATACGAACGGTTCCAAAAATACGCCATCGCAAAAAGCCAGCATCCGGATTGGGGCTACAAACGAATCGCGAAATCACTTGGCTTGCCCATGCATCAGACACGTTGGTGGCACCACGCCGAAAGCGAGCCCAAGGCCATGGCCACTTTGAAATGGTTGAATGGGAAAAAGCTGTTGCCGCTTGATGAAACCGACCCTCGCATGGCCCGCATCGCGCGCGTCTTAGGCGCACTTTACGGCGACGGAGGCATATTCACGAACCGGAACGCCATCTTCCTCTCCAGCGCCGAACGCGACGTGGTCGAAAAATTCGGCCAGGACCTTCAGGAAATTTTCGGGAGCGAAATCAGCCAGCATTCACGCGTTATCGAAGGCGGGGAAAAAGGCCACTCCTGGTGCTACCAGAACACGCACCGGGGCGTCATCCGTTTCTTTGAATCCCTTGGAGCACCGGTTGGAAACAAGACCAAAATCCAACTCGTCATTCCCGCATGGATCCACCGGAAAGCACACTGGGAAGATCAATTCTTCGGGGCATTCCTGGCGGGCGAAATGGGAACGCCTAAAATCCACACCAAGGGCACGTACTTGACAAGTCTTGAAGTGGGCATCACCGCCACGGAAGAAACCGAACAAAACCGAACCCAATTCATCGACCAAGTGGCAGACTACCTTTCTCGCAGGGACATCCGGACGACCTCAACCTACCACGGAACCACCCACGCTGGAAATACAATCCTTCGACTTCAAATCGAAAAGAAAGTCGAAAGCGTCCTGAACCTGCTAGCCCACGTGCCACTGACGTATAGCCCGCGTAAAGAGAAGCGGATCCGTGATGCCGTCGACATCTGGATCGATTACAAAAAGAAAAGATTCGAAACGCTGAGTGCCTGCGGCCTGGGAGCCGAAGCCATCATGAAAACCCTCAAGTTGTCACCGCGTAGCCTTTACCAAATCCTCAACGCACGACGTGAACCATCATGAAAACAGCAAAAGTCGCGAAGAAAGAAGAAATCAACTTCAAGGGAAAAATTTACAATGTCACGACCGCTACAGGCAACGTAGTCGCGAACGGCATTCTCGCGAAGAACTCCGGCGGCCTCGGCACGCCACCGCACCTGCGTGTGGAAGCAGGCCTGGTGCACAAGGCCCACCGAGGCGTCCTCTTCATCGACGAGATTTCCTCTCTGTCCGAAAAGAGCCAGCAGGAACTGCTCACCGCCATGCAGGAAAAGAAGTACGCCATCACAGGCCAGAGCGAGATGTCCTCCGGCGCCCTGGTGCGCACGGAAGCCGTGCCCTGCGACTTCGTGCTTGTTGCTGCAGGCAACTACGAAGACATCCAGAAGATGCACCCGGCGCTGCGCTCGCGCATCCGGGGCTACGGCTACGAAGTCTACATGGAAGAAACCATGGCGGACACGCCCGCCAACCGCGAAAAAATCGTGCAATTCATCGCCCAGGAAGTTGTTAAAGACGGAAAAATACCGCATTTCGACCCCGCCGCCGTCGAGGAAATCATCCAGGAAGCCCGCAAGCGCGCCGGCCGCAAGAACCGCCTTTCGCTCAAACTCCGTGAACTCGGCGGTTTGGTGCGTGCCGCCGGCGACCTGGCCGTCGAGCAGAAGACCAAGCACGTCACCGCCGAACAAGTCATGAAAGCCAAGAAAATCGCCCAGACGCTGGAACAGCAAGCCGCCTCGCAATCCATCGAAATCCGAAAAGACTACCAGATCTTCAAGACGGAAGGCACGCAAGTCGGAAAAGTCAACGGATTGGCCGTCATGGCCGACTCCGGCATCATCCTGCCCATCGTCGCCGAAGTCGCTCCGGCGGCAAGCCGGGACCAGAGCCGCATCATCGCTACCGGCAAACTCGGCGACATCGCGAAAGAAGCCGTCGAGAACGTCTCGGCCATCATCAAGCGCCACACCGGCAAGGACACGTCCAACTACGACATCCACATCCAATTCCTCCAGACGTACGAAGGCGTCGAAGGCGACTCAGCTTCCATCTCAGTGGCCACCGCCGTCATCTCCGCCTTGGAAGAAGTGCCCGTCAGCCAGAACCTGGCCATGACCGGCTCCTTGAGCGTACGCGGCGAAGTGCTGCCCGTCGGCGGCGTGACGCAGAAAGTCGAAGCCGCCCTGGAAGCCGGCATCCACAAAGTCATCCTCCCGGCATCCAACATGAACGATTTGTTGCTGGACGAAAACCAGCTTAAGAAGATCACCGTCGTTCCCGCTTCGAACATCCACGACGTGCTCGAGCACGCCTTGAAGCCCGGAAAAGCCAAGGAACGCCTCCTCAAGGAAATCAAGAAGGAATTCGAGGAAAGCCAAAACAACGGCGGCAAGACCAAGGCATCACCCCCGCCCTTCGGCGCAAAAAAGCGCTGACAACGACCAGCATCAAACACACCACCGAGCGTACGCGGGCGTATCATAAATTGAGGCGGCCGGAGCCGTAACACCACGGTCGCCCCTTTCTTCCAAGAAAGGTGCGGCCTGCCGCCAAAGAAGGCTATCGCTCGCGAATCATAAAATTGAGGCGGCCGGAGCCGTAACACCACCGGAACCGCGGAGGGAAGCGTCCCTCCCCAGTTTTCCGTCAATCCTGACCCTCCCTCAAACTAGCGCTGCGAATGCAAAGAAAAAATTGAGGCGGCCGGAGCCGTAGCCCGCTTTCTGTTGTCCACGGCATTCGACTAAGCGGCACGAAGGCCTTGCATCCCCCAGCCGACGGCGCGTTTCACCCGCCTTTTTCCAACGTCAGAGGACTTCATCCTGTACGGAAAAAGCGGTATCGTTTCTGTTCCGCCGGTCGCGCCTTAGACGCGGAGCCTTGCGACTCAAGGGTTCCAACTTTCGTCGATGATGAGCGGAGCTTCCTCAGCCACTCGGGTTTTGACGCCGAGCTACCGACAGCCGTGCACTCCGCCGCCTCAGATTAATGATGCCGAAACCGGCTTAAAAACGCGCCGAAAGCCAAAAACGAAGCATTCATCGGCCTTCGTCGAAGTTGATGAAAAATCAACTCAAGCAATATAAATATATTGATTATATTGCATGAAGGAGTCATGCCGGCGATATTGGTCAGCGTGAAGAAGGACACGTGGAAGAAGATGAAGAAGCATCCCGAAATCAAGTGGACGCAGGTGGCACGCCAGGCGATTGATGTACGGCTGGATGAGATCGAAGGCATCGTTCCTATCGAGAAAGTCCGCGAATGGATTGGGCCAGAACGTCTCGCCCAGATGCGCAAAGGCCCACATCGGGACCCGCACGAAATGTACAAGAAATTAAAGGAATCCGAATGGCGACGCCAGGAATTGTTGACACGTCTGCGTTCATCCAAGGCGCGGAAGGCCTAGTCACCGCATTCACCGCGGTCGAGCATCCCGACTCGGAGAGAGCCGTGCCGCGGCTGCTTTTTCCCAGCCAGACCGACTATGCAACGGCCATCTGGCTATCGGGCCGATTGCAGCAGCGCGGCCTTGGCGTCGGCGCCATCGACATCCTCATCGCCAGCATGGCGCTCAACCGCGGCTTGCACGTCATCACCAAAGACAGGGACTTCGAGAAAATCCAAACCGTTGAAAAGAGCCTTAAAATCGAGTGGATTCAATAGCCTGCGATGGACATTCTCCAATCCGTCATCCTGGCCGCCATCCAAGGCATCGCGGCCTGGATTCCCATCAGCTCCAAGACGCAAGTCATCCTCGCCGCCGACGCGCTCTTCAAGATACCGTTCCAAACGGCCGTGGCCTTCGCCCTGGCCCTGCACATCGGCGATTTCTTGGCCGCCATCTACAAGTACCGCGCCGCGTACGCCGACGCCTTCTGGCAACTCTTGCAACCGGCACACTTGACGCGCTTTGAAACGGAGGAACGCATGCAGGACGCCCGCTTCCTCATCCTTTCCGTGTTCGCGTCGGCCGCCGTCGGCCTGCCGGCGTATTTGCTGCTGCGCAAGATTTTCACGAACATCTCCGGCGAGCCGTTGTTGTTCTTCATCGGCATCTTTTTCATCGCCATGGGCATCGTGACGTGGCACAGCCGCCGCAAACCGGTGGGCCGAAAACAAATCGACCTGCACACGACCATACTCACCGGCGCCGCGCAAGGCCTCGCCGTCATCCCCGGCATCAGCCGCTCCGGCATCACCCAATGCGCATTATTGCTGCAAGGCATCCCACAGGAGCGCGCCATGCGACTGAGCTTTTTGATGAGCGCGCCCATGATCGCCGCCTCCGTCGTCGCGTTTTACTTCGTCGAAGGTTTTGCAGGCCTGGACCCTGCCTTGGTGCTAGCCGGCATCGCCGTCTCCGCCATTGCATCACTGCTGACCATGGACGCCATCACGAAAATCGCCCGCCGCGTGCCGTCCTGGCAGTTCATGGCCGCCATCGGCTTGCTGGCACTGGTGCCGTTCGCGCTTAAACTGATGACGGGCACGGCGGGTTGATTCGCAATGCTGGACCTTTTCTGGCTTCAAGTCGGGCTTTCCTTCCTCGTCGGCGGCATCTACATCGCCGCCTCCATCCGGGCGGCGGAAAAGTTCGGCACGCGTTGGGGCGGCCTACTGTTGGGCCTGCCGTCAACTACGCTGGTAAGCCTTTACTTCATCGGCTGGACCCAAGGAACCGATGCCGTTGCGCAAGCGACATCCCTCATGCCTCTGAGCGTGGCGATTTTGGGCGTCTTCCAACTCATCTTCTTTCTCATACAAGACAAAGGCTTGCTGAAAGCTTTGCTGGCCGCAACCATCGGCTGGCTAGCGTTCACGGTTCCGCTGGCAGTCTACAAGGTCCAAGACATATTCATTACGCTGGCCATCGGCCTGGTCGTATACGTCGCCATCGCAAACTACTTCAATAAAGTCCCTAGCCGAACGTCAACTGCGCAACGCTTTTCCAAGACGGAATTCGCCGTCCGGGCGGTCATCTGCGGCACGCTCATCGCCGCCACGGTGGCACTATCCAAGACGGCCGGACCCCTCTGGGGCGGGGTGCTTGCCAGTTTTCCCATCGCGTTTTCCTCCACCGTCCTGCTGGTTTCAGCCAAACACGGCCAAGGCTTCACGTCATCCGTCGTCAAGGCCATGCAATTGATATCCGGCACCATCATCGCGTTCGTCACCGTGCTGCATTTCACGGTATTGCCCCTTGGACTGATCTTCGGTTTTTTGGCATCGTATGCCGCTGCCGTTTCCGTCGGCATCCTCCTGACAACGAAAACCCAATAAGGCCCGGCGTCGTCAGCCTAAATCCGCCATGAACGAACCCGTCTACCTATCCCCGCCTGCCGACGTGCAGGAAGCCTTCCTCTCCGCAGTTGCCTTGTTGGGCAAGGTCGATTGCACCGTGCGCGCCGAATACCGCCAATTCGCCTCGCTCAAGGCCACGATGGAGCGCACCGGCAACCACCTGACGGCTAAAGTCAGCCCGGGCTTTGCCGCCGGCGGCCGCGACGTCTTAGTGGGCCTGGCCTTGGACTTGACGGCCCGCGTGTACCGCGTACGCGTGCCGGAGAACGCCTACACCCGCGCCTATTACTCGTTCCGACGAAGCGGCACCTCCGATCAACTCAATGGCGCGCTCAAACGCTCGCACGGCCGCAAGCGCCACTTGCAAGCCCAAGGCCAGCATCACGACCTCAATGATATTGTGCTGCGCATGACGCGCGAATACCCCCTGCTTTCGACGCTGTCGGTGCCGAAGATCGGCTGGAACGCAAAAGGCGGCGCGCGCATCCTGGGCTTTTACGACGAGTCGACGCATGAGATCCTCATCAACGCCAACCTCGACCAGAAACGCGTGCCGCCCTACGTGCTGGAATACGTCATCTT
>Ga0172368_10001175_pt1 | contig 36494 bp, 30 predicted proteins | sample Lak11m_FD_114540 | JGI IMG/M metagenome (GOLD analysis project Ga0172368, IMG submission 114540) | Freshwater microbial communities from Kabuno Bay, South-Kivu, Congo - kab_022012_11m | ecosystem: Environmental > Aquatic > Freshwater > Lake | place: Democratic Republic of the Congo: South-Kivu... | reverse complement strand
TTGACCTGAAGTGAAACTTCAATTTCATGCAAGGATTTTACCTCCTTTTTGCTCAAATCAGAGGTAATCTCCTTTCATGAGAGAATATGAATTTTAGCCAATCTTTTTACACGACCAACTTTTTGGATGTGGTAATTTTCCAGAATGTTGGCAATCATGTACTTGTTTCTTCACTGACGACAATTTTATCCTTGATTATCTTTGGCATAATTATCCCAAAAATATCGCATGTAATAGGCAGCGATATTGACCGTGCCGACTCAGAGCGCAGACGAGCCGAAGAAGCTCTCAAAGAAAGCCAGGAACGACTTGATTTGGCGTTGGAATCCGGCCAGATGGGTGTCTGGGATCTGGATCTGATCCATGATACCGCTTGGCGTTCATTGAGACACGACCAGATCTTCGGGTATGATTCGTTGCTTCTGGAATGGGGTTCGGCAATTTTCATGCAGCATGTTGTGCCTGAAGATCGCGACCGGGTACGGCAATGCTTTGATGAAGCATTTCGTACTGGCCAACTGTTTTTTGAATGTCAGATCACCTGGCCGGATCAAAGCCGACGTTGGATATTGGCAAAAGGGCAGGCCTATAGCGGTGAGAAAGCCCAGCCGGTCCGCATGTCAGGCACAGTCATGGACATCACAGAGCGCAAAAAAATGGAAGAGCTTGCAAAAAAAAGAGAAATTGAACTAAACGAAGCGCAGCGCTTATCTCGCCTTGGACGCTGGTCGTGGGATATTAAAACTGACACTATAACATGGTCTGATGAACTCTATGAAATGTTTGGTTAGATAAACAATTGCCACCACCCAATTATGAGGGATTATCGAAACTTTATACTCCCGAAACCTGGGCATTGCATAATAAGGTTGTCAAGAGGGCGCTGGAAACCGGTGACCCATATGAAGAAGAATTTGAATTCATTCGCCCAAATGGCATTCATGGCTGGTTGATTTCCAGAGGTGGGGCAGTAGGCGACAAAAGCGGCAAAGTAATACGGCTATATGGTACAGCCCAGGATATCACCGAACTCAAGAAGGCCGAATTCAAGTTGAAAGAGGCGCTATCCGAGGCGCAGAACTTCCGAGAGGCATTGGATCATGTTGATTCCTATATCTATATGAAAGATACCCAGTCTCGTTACATCTATGCAAACAAGTCGACGTTGGAGTTGTTCGGTTGTTCGGCTGAGGAACTGGTTGGTTGCGATGATTCCCGTTTTTTCCCGCCTGACACAGTAAAGCGACTTCGGGAAGTTGACTTACATGTGTTCATGGGAGAGAAGACGGCAGAGGAAATTGACGTTCCCGATGCAAAGGGTGGGCGGGTAGTCTACTGGGAAGTCAAGACCCCACTATACGCAGAACCCGATCGCCAGATGATTTGGGGATTACTGGGCATTTCAACAGACATCACCGATCGCAAACGTGCTGAGGAGGCGCTGCGGGAAAGCGAGGCTCGCGCTCGTGCTCGTGCCGATGAGTTGGCCGCGCTGATGGATGCGATCCCCTCGATCACATTCATCGCCCACGACCCCGAATGTCGGCGCATGACCAGCAGCGCCGCAGCCATGCGCTTGCTGCGACTGCCATCCGGGGCTAATACTTCCAAGAGCGCCCCTGAGGGCGAACGCCCTGATACATTCCGCTCCATGAAGGACGGACGTGAGCTGCGGCCGGAGGAGTTGCCCGTACAGCTTGCCGCTGCCACCGGACAGGATGTGAGGAACTTCGAATTGACGTTGGTATTCAATGATGGCACATCGTGTGATATCCTCGGCGATGCTGTGCCCCTGTTCGATACCCATGGAAAAGTGCGTGGGGCAGTAGGCGCATTCATCGACGTAACCGAGCGAAAGCTGGCAGAAGAGGAATTGAAAAAATACCGTGAACACCTCGAAGAGATGGTCAAACGGCGCACACATGAGGTTATGCTCGCAAAGGAAGAGGCTGAGCGTGCCAATATGGCAAAAACCAATTTCCTGCATACAATGAGCCATGAGCTTAGAACGCCTTTGAATGCAGTTCTCGGTTTCTCCGAAATGCTAAAGCAGAAAACAACCGGGGAATTGAATGAAAAACAGGAGCGTTTCATAGACAATATTATTACAGGCGGAAATAACCTGCAAAATATCATCGGCCAGATACTTGACATTGTAAAAATGTATGAAGGAACGTTAGAACTGCGCATCGGGAAGATTCCTGTTCCTGAAACCGTGGATGAAGCCATCGGCATTATAAAGGAATGTGCTGAAAAAAAGAATTTACTCATTGAGAAAAATCTTGACCCGGAACTGGAATACATAGAAGCGGATAAACAGAAATTCAAGCAGATTGTTTTAAATTTACTCAGTAATGCCGTGAAATTCAGTAAAGAAAAAGGGGGAACAGTTACCATAACAGCGAAAAAGGAAGGTGATATGGCTAAGTTTTCAGTTTCTGATAGAGGAATCGGGATAAAGGAGGAAAATATAGAAAAAATCTTCCAGAAATTTACCCAATTGGATTCGGGATCGTCACGAAAATACGGTGGCACGGGAATCGGGCTTGCCATCACAAAGCAGTTTGTGGATTTGCATGGGGGAAGGATATGGGCGCAAAGCAGGTACGGGGAAGGTAGCACATTTACATTTTTAATACCGCTCGTAGCAAAAAAGACTGAGGGAAAATAAATGTCAGGTATTATAATATAATTGGAGTACCATATATAATACAATGGGGAAAGAACGAGATGGAGGATAAAGAAAAGCCAAAGCAGCAGCTCATAACTGAACTGGCGGAATTGCGCCGGCGAATTACTGACCTGGAAAAACCAGAAAAGGGGCGCAAGCGGGTAGATGAGGTACTGCATTCTTCTGAAACCCGTTATCGACGGCTCTTTGAAGCTGCCCAAGATGGAATATTAATATTAGATGCTGATACCGGGAAGATAACTGATGTTAACCCCTTCTTGATAGATATGCTGGGATATTCTCATGAAGAGCTTTTAGGGAAGAAACTCTGGGATATCGGTCTTTTCAAAGACATCGTGGCGAACAAGGCTGCTTTTTTGGATTTACAAACTAAGGGATATGTCCGCTATGAAGATTTACCATTTGAAACAAAAGATGGGCGAAGTATCGACGTGGAGTTTGTCAGTAACATCTATATGGTTAATCATAATAAAATTATCCAGTGCAACATCCGCGACATTACCCAGAGAAGACAAGTTGAGAAGGTATCCCAGGAAGCACGCAGATATGCCCAGAGCATCATAGATACAGTGCAGGAGCCGTTTGTGGTATTGGATAAAGACTTTAAGGTACTCTCAGCCAACCGTAGCTTCTATAATACCTTTGAAGTGACATCCAATGAAACGGTTGGGAATTTAATCTATGACATTGGAAACCGACAATGGGATATCCCTGCACTTCGGAAGTTGCTTGAGGAGATTCTTCCGAAAAACACGCGGCTCCTTAACTACGAAGTTTCCCATAAGTTCCAAACTATCGGTCAAAAAAGAATGCTGCTCAATGCCCGTCAAATCTATCAGGAAGCAATCGGTACACCGATAATACTCCTTGCCGTTGAAGACATCACCGAAAAACGGCGCACGGAAGATGAATTGAGTAAGTATCGCGAGCATATTGAGCAACAGATAGAAGAGCGTACAGCCGAACTGAAGATGACGAATGAGCTACTTTTGCAAGATATTACCGAGCACAAGCGAGCTGTGGAGAATTTGCACAAGGTCAATCGAGCATATAAAACACTTAGCCAATGCAATAATATACTGATTCGAGTCACTAAGGAACCAGAATTGCTTCATGAGATATGCAGGGAAATCGTGGAAACCGGAGGATATCGCATGGCATGGGTGGGCTTTGCAGAGCAGGACGAGGAACAAACCGTTCGCCCAGCGGCACAGGCTGGGTATGAAGAAGGTTATCTTGAAAATGCGAACATCACATGGGCTGACAATGAGCATGGCAAGGGTCCAACAGGCACAGCTATCAGAACAGGCAAGTACCACGTTGTAAGAAACATACTTACTGACCCGAATTATATTCCGTGGCGCGCTGAGGCAATAAAGCGAGGCTATGCTTCATCCATTGCGCTTCCTCTAATTGCAGACGGCAAGATTTTCGGTGCATTGTCCATCTATGCAATTGAGCCTGATGCATTCGACGAGGAAGAAATAGCTCTGCTGACCGAGCTTACTGACTACCTGGCATATGGCACCGCTGCACTGCGCCAGCAAGCTGGGCGTATGAAAACAGAGGAATCATTACGTGAGTCGGAGGAAAAATACAGGGCTTTGATGGATAATGCAGGCGAAGCGATAATATTGATGGACATGCAGGGAAACCTGCTTGAGATTAACAGGAAAACCGTGTCGTTTTTAGGCCGTACGAACGAAGAGGTTTTGAATGAACACTTCTCCCGGTTTATTACAAAAAGAGATCTTAAACGAACTATTGCAGCTTTTAAAGATTTAATCCGGAATGGGGCAGGTGTTTTAAGCGATGTAAATCTGCTTAAAAAAGATGGTACGACGGTTACTGTTGATATGACAGGCAGTATTATTCAATATGCAAGCAAAAAAGTTATACAGGCAATTTTCCGGGATATAACAGAGCGCAAAAAGGCGCAGGAGTCGTTGAAAGAAAGTGAGGAAAAGTATCGCACCATAATTGAATTTTCCAATGATATGATATGGAGCGCAGATATGTTGGGCCGTTTCCAGTTTTGCAACAGGCACGCCGAAGAGGTAAGCGGCTATAATCTGGAAGAATGGCTCAACAAAGACTATTTTTCCCTTATTATGACAGAGGAACTTCCCAACCTGATGGAAATTTTCAGCAAAATATTAAAAGGCCAGCCTCAGCAATATGAAGCAACCATCAAAAAGCGAGATGGAACGGCTTTGATCCTTTCGATAAATACTGCGCCGCTATATTCAAAAGGTGCGATGATAGGTACAGTCAGCTTTGGCCGGGATATCACACAGCATAAAAAAGCTGAGGAGGCATTAAAGGAAAGTGAGGAGCGATACCACCGCATCGTGGAGTATTCCCCATTTGGGATTGCTATCCACAGCGAAGGTAAATTAGTTTACATGAATTTGGCAGGAGCGAAAATATTGGGTACGGAAAACCCAGGCGAAATAGTTGGAAAAATGCTTCTTCAAATTATACATCCTGATTATCATGAAATCGCAAAAAACCGCATTCGTATGCAAGAAGACGGAAAAGTTGCACCGCCATTAGAAGAGAAGTTCCTGAAGCTCAACGGCAATCCGGTGGATGTGGAGGTTACATCAATACCCTTTACTTATATGGGCAAACTGGCGATGTACGGGGTTTTCCGGGATATCACCGAACGTAAGAAAGCGGAAGAGGAGCATATTGAAAACAAGCGGCTTGAAGCCGCAGACAAAGCCAAGAGTGACTTTTTAGCCAATATGAGCCATGAACTTCGCACCCCTCTGAACTCGTCAATAGGTTTTTCCGAACTTCTTAAAAAGGGCATGGCGGGAAAATTAAGCGAAAAACAGGAACATTATGTGAATAATATTCTTGCAAGCAATCAATTCCTGCTTACACTTATCAATGATATACTTGATCTCTCGAAGATAGAAGCTGGCAAAATTGACCTTCTTACCGAGAAGATGTCCGTGCCCATAACCATTAGAGAAACTCTCTCTCTTATAAAAGAAAAAGCAATGAGTCAAAAAGTGCTCCTGGAAACGGAATTTGATCATGACCTTGAGTTTATAGAGGCTGACAAACAGAGATTCAAGCAGGTTCTTTTCAATTTACTCAGCAATGCAGTAAAGTTCAGCAAGGATGGGGGAGGAACTGTAACCATAACAGTGAAAAAAGAAGGCGATATGGCGAATGTTTCAGTTTCAGATACAGGCATCGGAATCAAAGAAGAAAATATTGGCAAGCTTTTCCATAAGTTCGAGCAGCTTGAGAAGGGGATTTCAGAGAAATACGGCGGAACAGGTTTGGGTCTTGACATCACGAAACATCTTGTGGAACTGCACGGGGGCAGGATATGGGCGCAGAGTAAGTATGGGGAAGGGAGCACATTTACATTTTTACTTCCGATAGAAGCGAAGAAGGGGGTAAAGATTGAAACTAATTAATAAATTAACCATCGGGCATTTAACAATTGGCCTTCTTGTCATCGTTGTTGCTCTTGTCGGAATCAATGCAATTAATAGTATTAGCTTAGCATTTAATGAGATGTCCGGGGAAACGATACCTACTATTAAAGCTCTTGAAGATACGAAGGAGGCAAGTCTTAGAATTGTCGTTTCGACAAGCGAATTTGTTTCCATAAAAGCAGAAAGCGGGCGCAATGAAACAGCAATTGGAGATGTTGAAAAAGAGCAGGTTATATCAGGGATAAAACAATACGATGAAGCGATTTCGCGCTATGAAGACCTGGTAAATAGATTCTTTCCCAAGGAGAAGGTTTTTTTAGAGAATATAAAAAACAGCGGAAAAAAACTTCAAAATGTAAGTAATGAAATAATAATTTTAAAAGAGCAGGGTGCTTCCGGGTCAATAATTCTGGAAAAGCAGGATGAATTCGAAGCGGCTGATCAAGAATTCCTGAAGGCAATAAACGATGCCATATTAAATGAAGATAAGGAATTTGCAGATAGAAACCAGGATGTAAACCATGCGATAGCGGGATCTGTACAAAATATCCTGATTGCCGGTTTTCTGACGTTTATTATAGCAATCGCACTTGGTGTAAATATTTCAAAATCAATTTCAAAACCAATACTCGAACTGAAGAATGCGTCAGTTGACATCGGTAAGGGTAAACTGGATACAAGAGTGGATATAAAATCCGATGATGAATTGGGTATTTTAGCCGCATGTTTTAACCAGATGGCACAGAGGCTGGAGCATGATATTGAAGGGATCAATAAAGTTGAGACCGTGGTAAGAGACAGCGAAGAAAAATTCCGCCTGGTCTTTGAGAATGCCAGGGATGCTATCTTCTGGTCAGATCCGGAGACAGGTTTGATCGTCAGGTGTAATAAAGCCGCGGAAAACCTGCTGGAGAAAGATAGCCGGGAAATTGTGGGGCATCATCAATCCACGCTGCATTCACCTGAAAAGGCAGAATATTATGGTGAACAGTTCAAAAGACATTTTAAAGAGAAAGAGAGTGTTGATGAGGACGCGGAGATCATAACTAAATCAGGGAAAATAAAGCAGGTCCAAATCTCGGCGTCTGTGACCACAGTGAGAGGAAAGCAAATAATGCAGGGAATATTCCACGACATCACAGAGAGAAAGCTGGCAGAGAAGGCTTTGATCAAAGAAAAGGAATTCACTGAAATCGCCCTGGATTCACAACTTGACACTTTTTTTGTTTTTGATCCTTATACCAATAAAGCGATCCGCTGGAATAAGACTTTCAGGGATATTACCGGATATACAGACGAAGAAATTGCCACATTAAAGGCCCCCAATTCATATTACAGTCCTGAGGATATGGAAAAAGCGGCTTCCTACCTAGAGTCTATAAGGCATGATGGGAAGGCGAGAGTTGAACTTTCCTTAATTTGCAAAGACGGACACAGGATACTTACTGAATACCAGGCATCCTTGATCCGCGACGAGAACGGAGAACCAAAGTATATAATTTCCGTTGGCCGGGATATCACGCAGCGCAAGCGTGCTGAGGGGGCATTGAAAGAAAGCGAGGAACGCTACCGCCGAATTGTGGATTTCTCTCCCTACGGAATCATTATCCACAGAGATGGTAAAATAGTTCTTGTAAACCAGGCCGGAGCAAAAATCCTTGGAGCCGCAAACCCTGAAGAACTCATCGGAATACCCGTATTTGAAATTATCCACCCGGATTACCGTGACATCGTTAAAGAATGAATTCGCATGCAAGAGGAAGGGAAAGAAGCGCCGCTTATAGAAGAAAAGTTCATCAGGCTCGACGGCACTTCCGTGGATGTTGAGCTTGCTGCAATTCCTTTTACCTATAAGGGCAAACTGGCGATGTTTGGTGTTTTCCTTGATATCACAGAACGTAAGCAGGCAGAAGATGCCTTGCGCCGCAGCGAAAGGGATTTAAAGGAATCCCAGCGTGTCGCACAGGTGGGCAGTTGGCAGTGGATAATTGCTTCCGATACCATTACCTGGTCTGAAGGGTACTATCGCATTATCGGCGTGGATATGGCATTGCCTCCTCCCCACTACAAAGAACACCTGAAACTGTACACAAAAGAGAGCGCAGCCCGGCTGGAGGCCGCGGTATCAGAGGCCTTGAACGGGACGCCTTATGAGCTCGACCTGGAACTGCTTCATCCGGATGGTTCGCGAAGATTCATGATCGCACGAGGTGAAGCAGTTCGTGACGCAACGGGACAGGTAGTGATGCTTCGCGGCACGCTCCAGGATATCACACAGCGCAAGCGGGCAGAGGAAGCGCAGATAAAGAGCGAAGAACGCTATCGTATCCTGGCTGAAGGGGCGCATGATTCCATCTTTATTATTGAACGGGACAATCGCGTTAGATATGTAAACAATTATGGGGCTAAACAACTTGGACTCATACCTGAAGAAATCATAGGAAGACGGCTTATAGAGTTTTTCCCGACAGAGCAATTTGAACGAATGAAGAAACACATTCAGATGGTTTTTCAAATCGGTGAGCCACTGTATAGCGAAGAGACAATAACGTACAAAAATCGCAATTATTGGCAGGACACTTGGTTGATGCCCATTAAGGACACAGCAGGAGAAGTGGATGCTGTTATGGGTATTACCCGGGACATTACCGAGCGTAAGCAGGCAGAGGAGGCGCAGTTCAAGAGCGAGTTGCTCCTTTGCGAAGCTGAGAGGATTGCACATCTGGGTAATTGGGAATGGGACATGCAAACAAATGAATTGCAATGGTCTGATGAAACCTACCGAATCCTTGGCTATTCTCCTGGAGAAATCACTCCCTATAAAGATACGTTCATTAATGCCATACATCCTGAAGATAAGGAAAATGTAGTAAAAGCCCTTGCAGATGCGCTGGAAAACAAAAAACCATATAGTATCGAACACCGCGTGGTCCGCAAGGACGGCTCGGTTAGTGCAGTACATTCACAGGGTGAGGTCACTTTTGACGGTTCGGGCAAGCCTATCAAAATGGTTGGGACCATGTTGGACATAACCGAGCGCAAGCTGGCAGAAGAGGAATTGAAGAAACACCGGGATCATCTTGAAGAACTGGTTAATGAACGCACACGCGAAGTGATGCTCGCAAAGGAAGAGGCTGAGCATGCCAATATGGCAAAAACCAATTTCCTGCAAACAATGAGCCACGAACTTCGGACTCCTTTGAATGCAATAATTGGTTTCTCCGAAATCCTGAAACAGAAAACACCCGGGGAATTGAATGAAAAACAGGAACATTTCATAGACAATATTATTAATGGTGGCAATAACCTGCACAATATCATCAGCCAGATACTTGACATCGTCCAGATGGATGAAGGAAAATTGGAACTGCACATAGAGAAGATTCCTGTTCCTGAAACTGTGGATGAGTTAATCGGCGTAATTTCGGAAAAGGCTGTAAAAAAGAATGTGCTCATTGAAAAAAACCTTGACCCGGAATTGGAATACATAGAGGCGGATAAACAGAAATTCAAGCAGATATTCATCAATCTTCTTGATAACGCCGTAAAATTCAGTAAGGACGAAGGGGGAACAGTTACCATCAATGCGAAAAAGGAAGGTAACATGGTTGAGTTTTCTGTTTCTGATAAAGGAATCGGGATAAAGGAGGAAGATATGGAAAAAATCTTCCGGAAATTTACCCAATTGGATTCGGGAACAAGCCGAAAATATGGTGGCACGGGAATCAGCCTTGCGATAACAAAACAGATTGTAGAATTGCATGGCGGTAAAATCAGGGTAGAAAGCAGATACGGTGAAGGGAGCAAATTTATATTTACGATTCCAATGAAGGATAAGAGAAGGAGGAACAATAAATGACAAAAGCGCTTGTGGTTGAGGATAATCCCCTCAACATGGAACTTGTGGTTGAGATGGTCGCATCGTGTGGCTATATAGTTGAAAGTGCTGTGAATGGAGAAGAAGCTGTTAAAATGGCGGATAACGAGTTTTATGGCCTGATAGTCATGGACATAGAACTCCCAGGAATGGACGGCGTTGCTGCAACCAGGATTATCAAACGAAAACCGGTTTATGAAAAAACGCCTGTAATCGCTTTAACAGCATATGCGATGAAAGGGGACAGGGAGCGATTTCTTGCAGAAGGGTTTAATGAATACTTTCCAAAGCCGGTAAATGTAACCGAATTCATAGAAGTGATGAAGAAATACAAGGGAACATGCTAAAGTGATCTTTCAAGATATTCCACTTTGATTTATGTTAATTTATAATAGATATAAGTAAGGCAACAAACAATTAAGGCTTGATCAAACATGGAACAATCAGGATTTAAAGATTTAAAATTATCAAGAGAGATGCAAAAAGCAATTGCAGATATGGGGTTTGAAGAGGCCACCCCGATCCAGGCCCAATCGATTCCAATTATGCTGGAAGGAAAAGACGTTATCGGCCAGGCGCAAACAGGAACGGGCAAGACTGCCGCATTCGGTATTGCAGCTATTGAGAAAGTCGATCCGAAAAACCTGGCAGTACAGGCTGTTATTTTATGCCCTACAAGAGAACTCGCTATCCAGGTATCAGAAGAACTGAAAAAGCTTTCAAAATATAAAAGAGGCATTGAGATCCTGCCAGTTTACGGCGGGCAACCCATCGACCGCCAGATAAGGGCATTAAAAAAAGGTGTCCAGATAATTATTGGCACACCCGGGCGCGTTATGGATCATATGGAACGCCGGACTTTGAAACTTGAGAACGTAAAAATGATGGTCCTGGATGAAGCAGATGAAATGCTGGATATGGGATTCAGGGAAGATATTGAACTCATAATGAAAAAGATCCCCCTGGAAAGACAGACCATTCTTTTTTCTGCAACTATGTCAAGGGCTATTCTTGACCTGACAAAAAAATACCAGAAAAAGCCGCAAATGATCAAACTGGAACATAAGGAAATGACCGTTCCGGAAGTTGAACAATTTTATTATGAAGTAAAATCACAGTTAAAACCGGAAGTTCTTTCACGTTTGATCGATGTTAATGACATTAAATTATCACTTGTTTTCTGTAATACTAAAAGACGTGTGGATGAACTGGTTGATATCTTAAAATCACGGGGATACCTTGCGGATGGGCTGCACGGGGATCTGCAGCAAAGACAAAGGGATATCGTTATGTCAAAATTCAGGAGAAAAGAGATCGAGATCCTGGTGGCAACCGATGTGGCAGCCCGCGGGATCGATGTGGGAGATATAGAGGCAGTATTTAATTATGATATTCCTGCTGATGATGAAAATTATGTCCACAGGATCGGAAGGACAGCAAGAGCAGGAAAAGCCGGGCGCGCAATTAACTTTGTGACAGGAAGAGAAGTCTACAGGATAAGGCAGATTCAGCAATTCACAAAATCCAGGATCATTGCCCAGAAAATTCCCTCTGTAAGTGATATCGAAGAGATCAAGACGAATTTGCTGCTTGAAAAAGTTAAAAAGATCGTTGATGCCGGGCATCTTGGAGAATATACAAATATGGTTGAAAAATTCACCCAGGAGGATTATACTTCTTTAGAGGTTGCGTCTGCTTTGTTGAAGATGGTGATGGGCGACGGTGGAAAGGAAGAGACAGTTAAAAGTAGAAAGTGATATACTGTTCTTAGAAACACAAAACCTATTGGCTTTAGAGAAATTAGCGGTTTAATGGTGTTTCTTTATGCTTTTTATTTTTAATTTTCCATTATATTTAAGCGTTTTGCAAGAGGTAATCAGTATGCAGCGATGTATTGATGCGGGCACATTGTGCAGGGTATTTGTATATACATAATAATATAAATTTGAGACTGGCTCTTTTGATTAATTAAAGAAAATGACTATACGTATTATTCATACGTGAAGTTCATATCATATCGGTTTTGTGTGCAAAGTCAGGTGTTTTTAAAGTATAGAAAAGATAGACACATACGTCATTGGGAGATTAAATATGTTTAATAACATCGAATCTCATACTTAATTGTATGAAAATTTTTCCAAATGGTGAACGGGAAGCAGTTGAGTGGTTAGGTGAATCTGGTTTTTTGAATGTGGTATTTGACAAATCTCAGTTTAATAACGGATGGCTGAGACACGTGGGTATAAGTAGGAAGATTATTCCAAATTGCGGCACTTACTTAAACCCCAAAGGGTTGAATGAGACTGAAATTAGGAACTATGTCAAAGTCTTTGAAATTGATTATATTTCCTTACGTGAAATAAATTACAACTCAGGCATGCCTCACCCTTTTGGTGATGGAAAACCCATGAAAATCTTTGCGGGAATTGAAGCGAAATATTTTTATGCTTCGAGCAAAAAAAATGAAAAATATCATACGGGGGTAGGACAATTACTTGAATATTTAAAGTGGGGCTTAGATATTGTTATGTTGGTTCATATATTTGACAGCGATATTGGTAGAACAAAAATCAATGAATTCATAAAACCAGCTTTAGGATTAATCTCATGTTTACGAGATACGTTTCGTCTTTCAATTGGATATGCTTGTTTAATCGTAGATGAAAAAAGAGAACTACATCGCAGTTGGGACTTAGAAAACTCCGTCTGGGCGATGTCTGGAACCGAGCAGAATCCTTTTAAAACAGAACCTTCCTCAATAAAAATCAGAGAGAGCATCGAGACTGCCTATAGTCGTAATTTTCCTGACTCTATAGGCTTTGTGTAATAGTCATCTTGTCACCGGAAAACGCCCGATATGGGAATAGGTCTTTACTATGCTGAATGAAGGCATCAGCTGCCTGTATATGCCCACGCCGAATGTCGAACCTGTGCCGATTGTTCGGATATGCGACAGTGAAGCGGATGTGTTATCGAGGCTTTAATGACCATCATCCCTAAATATTCTGTTTATATTATATATGTTTATGTGAAAAATTGGCTTTGCTCTTAAACATGTGATATGCCCGTTTATGTATTCTAAAAAGATGTTTCTGGAATAAACAACGCTAATTTTATATAATATTCGATTCAAATAAGAAGTGGTTCTCATAATAATTATGGCAAAAAATGGAAAAAGCTATTTGGGATTACTTGAGAAGATTAATTCCATTAATTTAGAAAACGTGCAAAAAACAAGATTTATCGAGCTTCTTTTATTGGTAAGTTCTCTTTTGGTTGCCTTTAAGCCATCTGCGAAATTAAGTATATTTTTTATACTTATTGTTTTGTGTTCGATTCTATATTATATAATTGTTCAGAAAGACATTGGATGGCACTGGATAGAAAAATCTTTAATTCCGTGGATAATTTCATTTTGTTTTTCAATAATCATAAGCTCCATTTTAGTTACTATCTCAATTGTGGAAAACCCTATTTTATCTATACAAGAGGCAGTGGGTTACATCATTTTATATTCTATATTTATTACATATGTTACAGGGCTAACTCTTATAATTTGGTCAGCATTGAAAAAAGGAATATATAATCTTAGTCCCTGATGCGTGTCAAACCACCGCGTATCTCTCGGAAACAGCCCTGATTTTTCATTTCGCCAAGGATAGCTTATGATTAAAAGGGGATGATGATTTATGAAATCAATAGGTAGAAATTTTATAATGACAAAACCTATTAACCCCAAGAACAATAGAAAAAGCCGAGGCAAGACCATGAAAGAAATACTTGAAATAATTGAAAGTAATCCAAAAATCCCCCCGAAAGAGATCGCAACCATGACAGGGCTCACGGAAGCACAGGTCGCCTCAGATATCAGGGAAATGGAAAAAAATGGGATTATCCGCAAATACAAGACCGTGATCGACTGGGAAAAAGCGGGCGAGGAATATGTTTATGCTATAATTGAGTTAAAAGTCGTTTTGCGCTCAAGGACGGGGTATGACGCTATCGCAGAAAGGATCGCCAAATTCCCTGAAGTCGTTTCAGTTCGCCTTATTTCAGGAGGTCATGACCTTTCACTGACCGTGAGGGGAAAATCCATGAAGGAAGTGGCATTTTTCGTGGCTGAAAAAATAGCAACGCTTGAACAGGTGCAGGGTACTGTAACCCATTTTGTCCTTCGCACATATAAACAGGACGGAGACATAATGTTTGAGAAAGAACGCTCGGAACGCCTGGCTGTATCTCCATAGTGAGAATTTATGTCAGGAAAATTCGTAGCGACAAATGTAAGGAATATTCCTCCTTCGGGTATAAGGAAATTCTTTGACCTTGTTCTTGAGATGGAAGGTGTTATTTCATTAGGTGTAGGTGAGCCGGATTTTGTAACGCCATGGCACATAAGAGAGGCATGCATATACTCACTTGAGAAAGGGTTCACGACCTATACATCAAATTCCGGTCTTCTAGAACTGAGGGAGCGGATTTCAAAATCGTACAAGAAGGACTACGGAGTTGATTATAACCCGCGAAACCAGATCCTTGTCACAACAGGCGTCAGCGAAGCCGCAGATCTTGCTTTCAGGGCAGTTATAAATCCTGGTGATGAAGTAATAATACCTGAACCGAGCTATGTTTCTTATAAACCCAGTGTTTCCATGGCTGGCGGGAAACCTGTTCCTGTGCCGACCTATAGGGAGAATGAATTCAGGGTCACGGCAGACCAGATCCAAATGTGCATTACCAAAAAGACAAAGGCGCTTGTCCTCAGTTACCCCAACAATCCCACAGGCGCTATCATGAGAAGAAAAGACCTTGAAGAGATCGCTGATGTAGTAAATGAAAATGATCTTCTGGTAATTTCAGATGAAGTGTATGGCAAATTGACATATGATGGCGCACATACATGTTTTTCTTCAATATCAGGAATGAAGGAAAGAAGCATAATATTGAACGGTTTTTCCAAATCACATGCTATGACCGGTTTGCGCATCGGGTTTGCGGCAGGAAGTGAAGAACTCATAGCAGCCATGACAAAGATCCACCAGTATGCCATGCTGTGCGCGCCGATAACCGCCCAGATGGGGGCTATTGAAGCACTTAAGAATGGCGATGGTGAAATGGAAAAGATGGTAAAAGAATACGACCGAAGGCGCCGCCTGATCGTTGATGGATTCAATAAGCTTGGTCTTGATTGCTTTGAACCTCTGGGAGCATTTTATGCGTTTCCAAGCATCAAAAGTACAGGTTTGAGCAGCGAAGAGTTCGCGCAGAGGCTCCTGAAAGAAGAAAAAGTGGCAGTCGTTCCTGGCGATGTATTCGGTGAATGCGGCGCAGGGCATCTTAGATGTTCGTATGCAACCTCGCGCGAACAGCTAATTGAGGCGCTTTCACGGATCGAAGCTCTCCTTGATAAGATTTGATCTTGCGACAATTTGATTGATGCTTCATTCATCGCATGAAGAACCATTAGTCTATATATATCAACAGACAAATTGAAGATTGTCGATATTTATGCCAGAGACCATTACACAAAACAAGATGGTAATAAGCTTTGATGCTTTTAATAATCTTAAGAAATTAAAAGACGAACTGGAAGCTTTGATAGAAACGATTGAAATAATGAATGATGAAAAGCTAATGAAAGGAATAAAAAGCTCAAGAAATGATCTCCAAGCCGGAAGAATACATGAGCTCAAAAATATTGATGAGCTTGATGAAGTCTGGGCATGAAATTAATTTATACTGAGGAATTTAAGGGGGATTTACGGAAGATAAAAGATAAGAAAATCCAAACAAGGATAAAAAAGCTAATTCAGAAAATTATTGATGAACCGGAAATCGGAAAACCTCTAAAATATGAACTTTTTCCTCTTCGCAGTGTTAGAATCCCGCCATTTAGGATTATATCCTGACTTTCAGGATTTCATGGGCTACGAAGAAACCACAGAGCGCACAGAGGATACAGAGAAAGATTAACTCTGTGATCTCTGCGTCCTCTGTGGTTGATTATCCTTCCCTATTTTATTTTCTATTGATTTCCTCAAATATTCCAAAAATAATTTTGTAGCACATATATATGCTACAAATAAAAACCATGAATCAAGCGGCTTAGGCTTATTTTTGTAAAAATAGCCTACATAACTCGGAATCTCAGGTTATATATGAGCTAAGCGGAGATATTACGATCCTTCATAAGTTTGAACCTAGAAAGAAAGTTTACAGATAACACTATTCCACTTTTTTTTTCAAATATAAATCCACAAATCAACATGCTTTGAAGCATTTTGTGAAAATTCATCCACTGCAAAGGCACAAGAACACTTTCACACCGCTCCAACAACCTATATAAGGAGATAAGTTGTTTAGAAAGTATCAGGCTGCGAACGCTGCGAAAGGGCGCGAGGTGTTCGTGGAATGGCGGTCGGAAGATGGAAGGGTGAAAATGGAAAGGGATTATGGAAATAAGGGCGCGGAAGAGGGCGGGCGAGTATCTATGAAAGAGGATGATTTGAATTGATTGAGGGTGTAAAAGAGATAGGAGAATACTCACTTGAAAAGGATGGAAGACGATTAGAAGACCCTACAGATATCGTCATCGAAGATCCAGATAGTAATGGCACTTATAAACATATTCTTGGTATTAGAGTTAATAAAAATGAAAATAGTTTTGAATATGCTGGTATTGAATTAGAAGAATATAGCAAAAGCAAGATAAAGCAATATCTGTATAAACAAGGTGCTTCCAGAGGAACAGATTTAACCCCCACAGGGAGGGTTACTGAGATTGATAAAACATTTACGAATAAAATACTTCTCTGGTTTACGAATATTACCAAAGAAAATCAAATCGTCTTATTAGATGATGAAATTGTATTTTTAAAAGGATTAAATGATTGTATAAAATTAAATACCGAAACAATATTATCGGATTTAAAAGTTAAATATGATAATCTTGATAAAAAGGATCAAAGCATAATAACTTTGCTCATTTATTCTCCCGTTAAAAAATATATAGGAGACTTCCCAATTTTCAGAAGAATTTTGCTTGAAAACACTTCGAATGGCTATTATCAAAAATATGGAAAGGAATCTAAATCTACTAACAGAGTTTGTTCAGTTTGTAGAAAAAAGTCCGAAGAAGTATTTGGTTTTGTCGGAACTTATGAATTCTATACCGTTGATAAACCTGGATTTGTTAGCAGTGGATTTGATCAATCATTAGCATGGAAAAATTATCCTGTATGTTTGAATTGTGCCTTAACATTGGAAGAAGGAAAAAAATACATTCATGAAAATTCAACATTCAGATTTTATGGGTTCGATTATTTTGTCATTCCAAAACTTTTCCATCAAAATAAAAGAAATGACATTTTTAGAATATTAGAGACTTTCAAAGGAAAAGATCCGAAGTTTGAACCGAAGTATATTCGTCTTTTAGATGCTAATGAAGACGAAATTTTAAGTAAACTTGCAGAACAAGAAAATTTTTTCAATAATAATTTATTAATTTATCAAAAAGATAACTCTGCGTTCAGAATTTTGCTTTATATAGAAGATATCTTACCTTCACGACTGAGGACACTTTTCCAAGCAAAAGAGAAAGTTGATAAACAATCCATTTTTAAAGATTATATCTTAAAAGATGAAAAAACAATGGAATTTAACTTCGGCAACATTTTTTTATTCTTTCCAAAAAGCAAAGAACAGGATTTGAGTTCCTATTTCCTTGAAATAACAAATAAAATTTTTACAAATAAGAAAATTGATTATTCATTTTTAATGTTGGGAATAATTAAGAAAATTCGAAGAGAATTTCAAGAGGAAACAAAATCAACAAAATATCTCACTTTAAAAGGTTTTCAACTTCTTATTTATTTAAATGAGTTACAACTTTTTGACAATTTTAACGGAGGTAAAAATATGAATGAAAAGAACATCACAAATCTACTGCAAGGAACAAATTTACAGTTAGAGGAGAAAGTAAATACCTTGTTTAAAGAATTTTCTGATTTCTTTAATAAAGAGTCGAAAAAAGCAATATTCTTAGAAGGTGTATTGACGCAATACTTATTAAATATTCAATATAATGAACGAAAGGCAACACCTTTTAGAGTTAAACTTCAGGGATTGAAATTAGATGAAAAACATATTAAGAAATTGTTGCCAGAAATTCAAAACAAGCTTGAAGAATATGGAAAAAATTATTATAAAGATTTGGAATTCTTAATTGGGAAATATATGGTTCAATCAGGGGAAGGATGGAAAATGTCCAACGATGAAATCAGCTTTTATTTTGTACTGGGTATGAATCTCTCAAATTTATTTAAATCAACAACTGAGGAAACAACATGAGCAATATAATTACAAATAGGTCGGAACTTGTTTTTTTGTACGATGTGAAAGATGCAAATCCAAATGGAGACCCTTTGGATGAAAATAAACCAAGAATTGATGAAGAAACAGGCATCAATCTTGTAACAGATGTAAGGCTTAAGAGAACTATCCGGGACTATTTATACAATTTTAAGAAACAAGATATATTTGTACGAGAGATATCCGATGAAGAAGGCCACATTCAGGATGCAAAACAAAGAGCATCAGACTTTTTAAAACATCTTCCATCAGCGGAACGAGAGGGCAAAACACTTCAGCAACAAAAAGAGATTGCTACCTCTGAAATTCTAAAACAGTGTATAGACGTGAGACTTTTCGGAGCAACAATTCCGTTGGAATTGAAAGTAAAAAAAGGAAAAAAGACCGAAAAGCCTAAAGAAGATATCATTGAACAAACAGAAAGTAAAGAACAGACAAGTTCTTTGACTTTTACAGGACCGGTTCAATTCAAGATAGGTAGATCACTCCATAAAGTATTTAATAAACACTTTAAAGGTACTGGTGCATTTGCTTCAGGAAAGGATAAAGAACGAAAGACATTTAGGGAAGAAGATTTTCTGCCATATTCATTAATCAATTTTTATGGAATAATAAATGAAAACGCAGCAAAAAATACTAAACTAACTGATGATGATGTTAAGCTTCTTCTTGATGGTATTTGGAATGGTACAAAAAATTTGATATCCAGATCAAAAGTGGGTCAAGTTCCGAGACTACTTATAAAAGTGAATTACAAAGAGAATAATTACCACATTGGAGACCTCAATAGTATGATTTCATTGGTAACAGAAGTTCCTGATGAAGAATTGAGAGACATCTCTCAAGTAAGGATAAATCTTACAAAAATAATAGATGTCCTAAAAAGCAAAAAGGATTTAATTCAAAATGTTGAATATCAAATTGATGACAGAGTAAAATTTGAATTAGAAGGTAAAGAAATCGCGATTAATGAAGCTCTAAAAAACTCTGGAATTCCAGCGGTGCAGTTATCGTTGTAGGATATATGGATAAAGTATTGGTATTCGATGTTTGGGGGGAGTATGCACATTTTAGAAAATACTATACTACAACATCGCCTCTTACTTTCTCAATTCCACCAAGAACCGCAATTAGTGGGCTTATAGGCGCTATAATAGGCCTTTCCAAAGATGAATATTTGAAATATTTCTCAAAAGAACAAGCGCAAATTGCAGTTAGAATTCTGAATCCGATTAAAAAGGTCAGATTAGCTGAAAATCTGATTAACACAAAGGATGATTGTTTCATTCCAATCAAAAAAGGCGCCCACAGCCCTCGAACACAAATAAGGTTCGAATTTGTGAAAGATGCAAAATATAGAATATATTTTTATCATACAGATCCAAATATATTTAACAAAGCAAAATCTATGCTTTTGCACCATAAATGCGTCTATACCCCCTGTCTAGGAATCACCGAACATATAGCTAATTTTGAATTCATTGGAGAAAAAGCTATAAGAGAAAAATCATCCACTGATTTTATAAAATTAGATTCTGCTCTCCCTACTGACTCGATCAAAGAAATCAAATTGGAAGATGGAGAATATTTTTCTGAAACCATTCCAACGGAAATGGAACTGGATAGATCATTAAAGGAGTACAGAAAAGTTATGTTTGAAAGAAACGGTGTTCAAGGAAAAGGAATAACAGCAAAAGTTGATAATTATTGGGAATTGGAAACTAATGAATCAATCATCTTTCTTTAATCTAAAATCCCATCCGGATAAATTTTTAGTTGATCACCTTAGAAATGTGGGATTATTTTGTAAAAATACTATACAATCCAAGAAAATCAACTCGAATATTTTCAAATTAAACGATGACATCTTGGCCAATTTTTCATTTATAACAGGGGTTTCACATGATTTTGGAAAAGGAACAATTAATTTTCAAAATTATATAAATGAAAAAGACGAAAAACGAAGAAGTTCGCTTAAAAAAAATCCTGAAACAAGACATGGACTACTTTCTTCGTTATTTACTTACTTTGTTATAAAAGAATCTCTTAAAGATTTAAAATTTGAATTTTTACCGATGTTAGGTTATTTTGCAGTAAAAAAACATCATGGAAACTTAGGAGATGTAACAGATGAAATCTTAGACTTAGATGATAAAAATATAGAAATCTTAAACAGGCAAATAAATTCTCTGTGTTTAGAAGAACTCAAAGTGATTTATTTGGAATTATTACCAAATATTGATATAATTAAATTTATTAATATATATAAAAGCATAATCAAAGAAATCAAAAGCAACAGAAGAACTTTTTCTGATCATCTGCTAAATGAGAAATCCATCCATGGGAATGCGCCTGGATTACAATATTATCTTTTGACTCAGCTTTTTTATTCTATTCTTTTAAATTCCGACAAATTAGATGCATCGGGTATTCAGGAAATTGACCGTAATAATGCGATTCCTGTAGATTTGGTTGATAATTATCGGATAATCAAAGGCTATGATAAACCCAAAAATAAAATGGATATTATTAGAAATGAGATTTATTCAGATGTTATAGGAGAATTAAAAACCTTAAATTTAGATAATAATATTTATTCATTGAATGTTCCGACTGGAACAGGAAAAACACTTACTGCTTTATCCTTTTCTTTAAAACTGAGGGATAAGATTATAACTGAAAGAAATTTCATTCCTAAAATCATATATTCACTTCCTTTTTTAAGTATTATAGATCAAAATTTCGAGGTTTTTGAAGATGTATTTAAAAAAGTTCAGGGATATACTCCAACAACCGATATTTTATTGAAGCATCACCATTTATCTGATATTTTTTATGAAACTAATGAAAATGTTGAGTACGATACTTCTGAAAGTTTGTTGCTAATTGAGGGCTGGAACTCTGAAATAATTGTAACTACTTTTATACAACTCTTTCACTCTTTAATTTCAAATAAAAATAGGTCATTAAGAAAATTTCATAACATTATAAATTCAATAGTTATTCTTGATGAGGTTCAATCAATTCCTCATGAATATTGGCTTTTATTCAAAGAAGTAATCTCATTATTTTCAAAATGCTTCAACACTTATTTTATTTTTGTGACTGCGACGCAGCCATTGATTTTTGATGAAAGCAAGAAAGAAATTGTTGAACTTGTAACAAATAAAAAATATTATTTTGATAAATTTGATAGAATTGAATTAATACCAAACCTTCAACCTTTGCTTCTCAATAATTTTAAAGAAATCATAAGAAGTGATGTTGAAGAAAATAAAGATAATAATTTTCTTATTGTACTTAACACAATAAATTCTTCCAAAAGTGTTTATGAATATTTGGAATCATTAAAAATTACAGGCACAAAATTGTATTATCTTTCCACAAACATCACTCCTTGCCAACGTCTTGATAGAATAAATGATATAAGAAATAATAAAGCACGAAAAATAATTGTCAGCACTCAACTTATTGAAGCTGGAGTGGATATTGACGTTGATACTGTTTATCGTGATTTTTCAACGATGGATTCAATAAACCAAGTTTCTGGAAGATGCAATCGAAATTATTCAGAGGGGAAGAAAGGGCTGGTTAAATTATTTATTATGAAAGATAAAAATAAAGAATATTATAGGTATATCTATTCACCTTTTCTGATTGATAAAACTAAAGAAGTCCTCAAAGAAGCTCCTGAAAGAATAAGTGAAAATTACTTTTTGACCTTAAGCAATAATTACTTTAAGAAAATCAAAGATAGTGGAAGTGATGATGCATCTAATAAGATCCTTTCATTTGTCCAAAAGTTAGAATTTGAACAGCTATATAAAAATTTTAAACTTATCCAAGATGATTACTATAAAATCGATGTATTTATCGAATTGGACTATTTTGCGAAAGCTGTATGGAATCAATATAAGACGATAAAAGAACTAAAAAATCCTCTTGAGAGAAAAAATGAATTCTTAAAAATAAAAAAAGATTTCTATGAATATGTAATTTCTATCCCCAAAGATAAGGCACCTAAGCCTGAAAATGAAACTGGGATGGCCTATGTGTCAATAGAAGAATTAAAAGATAGGTATGATTTAGAAACTGGATTCATACCAGGTTCAGGAGGAACCCTACTGTTTTAATTATGATTTTCCATACCTTCATCCCCGCCCCCCTCCTCCCTTCCCCCAGGCGCGGTGCATGCGGACAGGCGGCGAAAAGAGCATACGGAGAAACGATATGATCAGGCAAACTTACCAACAATTTATTAAATCTGCGTTCATCTGCGTTTATCTGTGGTTTGTTTTAGACTATATTTTGTTGCCTTATTTCTCTATGAAACATGCGCCTGCAAGCGATAGCGCCGGATTTTTAACACAGTTAAATGATATATTCATTGAAATAAACAATAGCAGGAGATGTGAAAATTAACATGAACATGTGTCAAAGTTTGTCGGTAATAGAATTTGATCTATTTCCTCAGCATCGAGATTCAAAAAATTATTATTTTTCTCCGTTTTCCAGATTTAGTCAAAATAGAACACGGATGACATGGATCAGATGGATTTTCATGGATCCGTGTGCATCAGTGTCATCCGTGAAATCCGTGTTCTATCGTACGATTTTTCACCTGATCTTATACACCAAAGTTAACAAAACTGATAACTATGGTGCATTAAAATATAAACAAGAAATTTCAGGAAAGATTCACAAACAACCATTGATGACAATAAAAATCCGCCATAGGCGGCGCCTCACTGGGGTATGGGGGTCACAACCCCCCAGCGCCGTTACTGAAACAGACCAAGAGTGAAAATTTGAAAAAAGAAAAAAAGAACCAGTCTTTAAATAATTATAAATCAGAAGGAATAATGATGAAAAATCAAATTTTTCATGTGCCAAAAATGAACGATCACAAAGAATCAAACAATGACCTCAACGAGGTGATCCTTAAACTCAAGAGTTCCAGATTTGTTCACTCGATTATCCTTTTCGGATCAAAGGCAAGAGGAACTGAAAAAGAAAAGAGCGACATAGATATATGTGTCATTCCAAAACCTGACTTTGAAATTACAATTAAAGAGAGAATATCCCTTAATAATTCTGTTCCAGATAATATTGATATTTCTTTCATAGATGAATTGCCAGTTTATATACGTAAAAGGATTTTTCTCGAAGGTAAGGTGCTATACACGCAGGACATGTATCATGTACTAACAATTTCAAAGATTAATGACTTGGAATATGAACGATATAAAAGGCTCACTGGGGAATACCATAAGCATGTAATGGAAAGGGTTAGAGCAAGATTGAGATGATGATCATGGATAATGATAGATTATTGGAAAAAATAGATGAATTGGAGAACTATCTGAGGGAACTTGAGGAATATCTTCCAGAACAAGAAGAGGATTATTTGAATAATGGTCTCAGGAAACGAGCATGTGAGCGTACTTTCCAGCTGGCAAGTGAGAATTTGATCGATATCTGCAATTTGATCATATCAGAGAAAGGATTTGGAATACCATCCGAAAGTAAAGATAGCATCAGGAAGCTTGCAGAAAATCAAGTAATAACAGCGTCACTTTCCACAAGACTTGAAGAATTTGTTGGATTTCGAAATCTGCTTGTTCATCAATATGGTCGTGTGGATGATTCAAGGTCATATTCTTTTCTAAATATGGAATTGAAGGATTTTTATGAATTTATTGAAATCATTGACAGGTATATCGAAAATCAAAATTGATTATCCATAGCGCATAAAAATGTAAAAATATATGAACCTCAAAACCTTCACCCTCACTCTTGCCTCCAATCGTCCCATTCAAAGCACTTCAGCACAGTTGCGCGGCTTCTTTGCCACAAAATTTAACGAATACACCCTTCTCCACCAGCATAACGCCGATAAATTCATTTACAGCTATCCACTGGTGCAATACAAAATGATAAACGGCACGCCCATGGTCATCGGCATCAATGACGGCGCTGAGGTTTTAAAACAGGTTTATGATAAATACGATGAGATAAAACTTGGTGAAGAAGTTTATGAGATCGTTGAGAGGGGCATTTCCGTAAAGAATCAGGAATTCGGGCTTTCAGATAAGATATATTCCTATGAGTTCGCAACCCCCTGGCTTGCGCTAAACCAGGAGAACTATATGAAATATTACAGTTTGAAAGGTAGCGGAGAAAGACTTGAGTTCCTTAGAAAAACGCTTATTGGAAACCTGCTATCCATGTCAAAATCACTTGATTATCAGGTTCCTGACAAAATAAAATGCGATGTCCAGGTAAATATCAGGAAACGTAGGTTGAAAGACGTGAACGTAATGACCTTTATCGGAGGATTCCAGGCTAACTTCATCATACCAGACTATTTAGGTGTGGGAAAATCTGTTTCAAGAGGTTTTGGCGCCGTTGTCATAAAAAATGATCCTGAAATGAACTTTAATAATATATACCAAAGCTGACAAATATGATAACACATGATAAAATGAAACTGGAAAAAATAAAATAATATTGTAGAATGAAACAAAATTATCAAGAATCAACCAATATGGATGCTGAAGAACTCATATTAAAGTTAAAGAAAGAATTCGAATTCATAAAAGACGATGCTCAGGGCATTTTACTTTATGGTTCCTGCGCCATGAATACAGGAAATGAACGTTCAGATATCGATATCTGCATCATCAAACCTCAAAATTCTGGAATTTTGAACCGGATATTTCAAAAAGTCGGAGGCAGGTATGATATAAAAATCTTTGAAGATCTGCCCCTGTACATAAAAATGGATGTTATAGAAAATTACATAGTGATATTTGGCAATGAGCCCTTAATTTCATATTATCTTTATCATTTCAGGAAAAATTGGGAAGATATGAGGCACAGGATAAACAGCAACAGGTTCAAAACAGTAACAGATATGACCACGACAAGGAGGAAATGGCTTGAAACAAGATGATAGGTATCTTACAAAATTTGAAAGATTCATTACGGAAGAAGAATTTATTTCGACCCATACCATCGAAAATAATGTAACAGAGCGTGCTTTGTTATATTCACTTCAGGTTTCTATCGAAATTTCAATGGATATAGTCGCAATGAAATTACGGGACATGGGTTTGAAGGTGGATGATGACGCAACAAATATTGAAAAGATCGAAGACCAAGGAATAATAACACAGGGAGAAGCTGATTTCTTAAAAGAAATTAATGGCGTTAGGAACTTCATTGTTCACAGGTATAACCAGGTCGATATGAACATCGTAAATGAAGCACTTTCAAAGATAGGCGACCTCAAAACCATCATCTTAAAAGTAGCTGATTATTGATGCAACTCGTAATAAACACGCGCGGAGCGTATCTGAAAAAGGAAAAGAACTGCTTCCTTATAAAGAACGATGACAAGACCTTTGAAGTTTCAGCAGACAAAGTTGACAGTATCCTCATAACTACTTCAGCCACCATAAGCACGGATGCCATCGAGTTCGCTGTCGAGAATAATATCGATATTGTTTTCCTGGATTTCCATGGTAACCCTTTCGGCAGGGTATGGCACTCAAAACTTGGCAGCACGACCCTTATCCGGCGCCGTCAGCTTGAAGCTGAAGCGACCATTCTGGGATTTAACCTGGCGCGCGGCTGGATAGTGCAAAAGATCGATAACCAGCTTGATTTCCTGAAAGACCTGAAAAAGAATAGACCGGATGATAAAGAGTTGATCGAGCCAAACATCGCAAAAATTGCAGAAATTAGAGAAAATCTCGTTGGCATGAAAGGTTCGCTCGAAGAAAAGCGAGGCTCTATAATGGGAAATGAAGGGATGGCATCACTCAATTATTTCAATGCCCTTAGCAACATCATGCCAGATGCATGGAAATTCAAAGGCAGAAGCCGTGATCCGGCGCAAGATGCATTTAACTGCCTTCTTAATTATGGCTACGGGGTCCTGTATTCGCAAGTCGAGAAAGGATGCATAATAGCAGGACTTGATCCTTATATGGGCTTTTTGCATACGGATAATTATAATAAGAAAAGCTTTGTTTTTGACCTTATTGAGATATTCAGGATACATGTCGATAGGACGGTTATGAACCTATTTTCTAAAAAACAGGTGCATGAAGGGCTTTTTGACAAAATTCCCGGAGGCTTGTACATGAATAAGGATGGTAAAGCGGTTTTAATAACAGCAGTCAATGAAACCCTTGATAAGGATATTGAATATAACGGGCGCAATGTCAAAATAAGGAACACTATACAGATGGAATGCCACAACATAGCGAATAGCTTGATAAAATAAAAACTAGGAGATTCTGAAATGACAATGGTATGGGTGGTTTATGACATTACGGATAATACCACACGCAAGAACGTGGCGCGTATTTGTCTTGATAAAGGGCTTTATAGGGTGCAAAAAAGCGTTTTTCTTGGCACTCTTAATGCGAACGAAAGGGATTCCCTGGCTCTTGAATGCGAAGATGAGATCGATCCTGATGTAGATTCAGTCTATGTTTTTCCTATGGATGATGAATCTTTCAGGAAGGTCAAGCTTATTGGCCAGGCTTTTGATAAGAAGCTTGTGAGCGATGAAGTTTTGACGAAATTCTTTTGAGGATTATGCCGGCAGGAGATACGATAATAACTATTTCGGATGTGCTTGAATACCTCTTCTGCCCGCGTTTTATTTATTTCATGCATTGTCTTGACATCCCGCAGTATGAAGAGTCAAGGTTTAAGGTCATTAAAGGCAGGGAAGTGCATGATGAAAAGCGAATTACAAATACCGAATACCTGAGAAAGAAGTTTGGCGTTGTGAAAAAAGAAATAAATGTTTTCATAGCCTCCAAGAACCACCATATCAAAGGGATCGTGGACGAGATCCTTTTCCTTGATGATGGAACTGCGGCGCCATTTGAATATAAGTATGCTGAATTCAAGGATACGATATTCCAGACCTATAAATTCCAGCTTGTGCTTCATGCAATGATGATAAAAGAGAATTATAATATCGATGTTAAAAAAGGATTCATCTGTTTCACAAGAAGCAATAATAATATTGAAGAAATTATTTTTACAGAAAAAGACTTCAAGAAAGGCATCGAGATAATTGATGAAATCCTTGAAATTATTGACAAAGGCTTTTATCCGGGAAAGTCCAAATATAAGAATAAGTGCATAGATTGTTGTTACAGCAACATCTGTGTTTGATTTTCTTGTCTTTAAATACTAATCTATAATTTTGCAGCAAGAATTCCAACCGCAAAAACTAAGCCCTATTAACGCCTATTTTGCCTTAAAACAGGTGAAAATCTGTGGTATTCGAGAGGCACATCCACTAAAACAAGGATTGAAACTAAATATGGGGATACAAGAATGAAACCAACTGATATTCGAGAGGCACATCCACTAAAACAAGGATTGAAACCAGAAAGGCCTATTATGCTGGTGTTCGTGATGGAATTCGAGAGGCACATCCACTAAAACAAGGATTGAAACAAGAACCATCCGGTTCAACACGGCCCGGAAACTCAAATTCGAGAGGCACATCCACTAAAACAAGGATTGAAACTGACACATGGGTTTGGGATTCCAGTATGGATTATATTCGAGAGGCACATCCACTAAAACAAGGATTGAAACTGTCAGGAACAAAATCTTTTATTATAGACATATCAAATTCGAGAGGCACATCCACTAAAACAAGGATTGAAACCTCATCATTTCTATACCATTGCCACCACTTCTTAAATTCGAGAGGCACATCCACTAAAACAAGGATTGAAACTACCTCATTTAAATCTATTTCCTAATATATTCTGTTATTCGAGAGGCACATCCACTAAAACAAGGATTGAAACTCTATCAAAATATGTAACTAAGGCATTGGACTTGAATTCGAGAGGCACATCCACTAAAACAAGGATTGAAACGGGGTGTGTTAAACTATTGTTCAAGTGTTTCTGGGATTCGAGAGGCACATCCACTAAAACAAGGATTGAAACTTCACTTGCATTAATTTCCTTTTCTCAAGCTCATCAAATTCGAGAGGCACATCCACTAAAACAAGGATTGAAACCCGCTACTGGTTTTCGTTTTTGGCCTTTTACGCTTCAAATTCGAGAGGCACATCCACTAAAACAAGGATTGAAACCTGCAGCCATAATAAAACCTGTTACATGGATGTATATTCGAGAGGCACATCCACTAAAACAAGGATTGAAACCCACTTCAAAGGCAATAAAAGAAATGTTGAAAATATTCGAGAGGCACATCCACTAAAACAAGGATTGAAACGCTACAAACCTGCCTGAGGATGAGATGGATGATATATTCGAGAGGCACATCCACTAAAACAAGGATTGAAACTATTATTCATTTTTTCACATTGTTTGCTATTAGTATAATTCGAGAGGCACATCCACTAAAACAAGGATTGAAACTCCGGCTTGATAATGCAGACAGGGTCCTAAAACCTATATTCGAGAGGCACATCCACTAAAACAAGGATTGAAACTCATGTCCGTAAGATAGGTTATGGGTCAAAGGCTATTCGAGAGGCACATCCACTAAAACAAGGATTGAAACATATACAGTAAAAGGATTACCAAAACTAATACCTAATTCGAGAGGCACATCCACTAAAACAAGGATTGAAACATTCTATCTGTTGAAACATTAATCTATCTTCTCCATATTCGAGAGGCACATCCACTAAAACAAGGATTGAAACTTTCAATATAGGGGCGTGAGTTTCATGCCCTCAATTATTCGAGAGGCACATCCACTAAAACAAGGATTGAAACATACTTTCGGTTTGTTATGGTATGTCTTCCAGGGATTCGAGAGGCACATCCACTAAAACAAGGATTGAAACGGAACACAAGCTGTAACGACCCCCTGCATTCGTCCGATTCGAGAGGCACATCCACTAAAACAAGGATTGAAACAACTTTTAAGGTAATGTTTTCAAGCTCTTTGAGCCTATTCGAGAGGCACATCCACTAAAACAAGGATTGAAACTTTGTTTTAGAGTTTGACCATCTGCCGCAGTTAACATTCGAGAGGCACATCCACTAAAACAAGGATTGAAACTCTCCCGAATTTGAGAGCAGCGTTTAAGCCGTCTAATATTCGAGAGGCACATCCACTAAAACAAGGATTGAAACTTAGACTTGAAAAGTACTCTGCATATCCCCATTTCTATTCGAGAGGCACATCCACTAAAACAAGGATTGAAACCCCATACAACGGATTTATTTATATCAATCCAATACGGATTCGAGAGGCACATCCACTAAAACAAGGATTGAAACAACTCTATTTGTGAAGTGATGGAATCGCAGGCATGATTCGAGAGGCACATCCACTAAAACAAGGATTGAAACTACGGTGAAGTGCGTCATAGGTGAAATATGCCTAAATTCGAGAGGCACATCCACTAAAACAAGGATTGAAACATAAAAACCTTAAATCGACTTCTCAGCAATTAGGATCATTCGAGAGGCACATCCACTAAAACAAGGATTGAAACCCGGTATGCAAACAGTAGCAACAGACGGGTTTATGTATCACGGTATCCCAAATTCGAGAGGCACATCCACTAAAACAAGGATTGAAACGGGTTGTTGATTATCCGTTCAGGCTCAAGGACAGAATTCGAGAGGCACATCCACTAAAACAAGGATTGAAACTGGTATGTCTTCCAGGTCAATCTCACTTCACGCCCATTCGAGAGGCACATCCACTAAAACAAGGATTGAAACTATGCTATTGTTGGAAATCCTGATACTGAAAATTTATTCGAGAGGCACATCCACTAAAACAAGGATTGAAACTAGTTTCAGTACAAAATATGTGTATACCTGGATCATTCGAGAGGCACATCCACTAAAACAAGGATTGAAACGGGATTCTTTCGTTTTTGATGATAGTTGGTTTTTTATTCGAGAGGCACATCCACTAAAACAAGGATTGAAACTTCTCGTATCAAATGCCCAGGCACTTCTCTTATCGGATTCGAGAGGCACATCCACTAAAACAAGGATTGAAACTGTCGTGTGTATTTAACAATTCCTGAAAACATATCTATTCGAGAGGCACATCCACTAAAACAAGGATTGAAACCGGCGTCATTGCTGGCGCCATTCAACAAAGTGAGTATTCGAGAGGCACATCCACTAAAACAAGGATTGAAACTTCTGAAGCCACTGAGACTCAGAGGCGCAGAGAATTTTTTTGGAGATCAATACCTTCTCCATTGAATTCACTCTCCATGCTCTGGTATGAAAAAACAATAGCAACGAACATAACGAACTCGATACGAACTCACGTCACCAGAGTTCGTTTTAGTTCGTACCAGTTCGTTGTTTTTTTCATGTTCATCAACGAACTGAAGGTTCATAGCCGAGTCTGTGACTCTGTGGCTATTTTTTTTTCTGAAGCCACAATGACTCACTTGCCAAAGAAGCAACAGAATGATTAATATATCTTCCAATCGTTTTTCGGATGATTAAAATGCCTGTTATTACATTATATAATGATGACCTTGAGGAACTCTCAGGACTTGATAAGGATACAGTTATAAAACGCATTCCTATGATGGGATGTGATATCGAAAGGATCGAGAATGACCATGTTGATATCGAGTTCTTCCCGAACAGGCCTGACCTTTACAGCACAGAAGGGGTATCCCGCGCAATAAAAGGATTCCTGGATATTGAAACAGGATTACAGGAATTTGAGGTTAGCTCATCGGGAATTGAAATATCACGTGACCGGCAAATCATGGAAATTCGCCCGTATCTTGCCTGCGCCATCGTTCGCGGAATGCAGTTCAATTCGCGAAGCATAGAATCATTGATGGCGCTTCAGGAATCCCTGCACTGGGCAATTGGCAGGAACCGGAAGAAAGTATCTATCGGGGTGCATGATCTGGGAAAAATCACACCACCTTTCAGGTATATTGCACAGGAACCTGGTTTCAAATTCACGCCGCTTGATTTCAAAGAACCCTTGACGATGTTCGAGATTCTTGAAAAACACCCAAAAGGCATTAAGTTCGCAAATATCCTTGAAAAATTCAAGAAATATCCGCTTATCCTGGATGCAAAGGATAATGTCCTTTCATTCCCGCCCATTATAAACTGCGAGCTAACAAAAGTCACGCAAAGTACGACCGACCTGTTCATTGAGGTCACAGGGCTTGATCCATCGGTGTCGATCGCATTGAATATCGTATTAGCTTCACTTGCAGAACGTGGAGGACAGATAGAATCCGTTTTGATAGATGGAAAAATAGTTTCACCAGACCTTTCACCCAAAATAATGAAACTGAAGGTGAGTGAAGTTGAGGAACTACTTGGTTTTAGGCTTACAAATGAAGAAATAATCTCATGCCTCAAAAAGATGAGATATGGAGCGCAAGCTGAAGGGGATTTCATTAAAGTCGCAGTTCCCGCATACCGCGCGGACATCCTTCACAACTGTGATCTTATAGAGGATATTGCGATAGCCTATGGCTTTGACAAAATAAAAACCAGGCTTCCATCAACCACGACTACAGGCAAATCCCACCGGATATCAAGGGTCAGGGATTCAATAAACGAAATAATGACCGGTCTTGGCTATTTTGAGGTCATGCCATTCACTCTCACGAACGAAAAAATGCAATTTGACATGATGCGCAGGGAATTAGCAAAAGGTATCACGCATATCCTTTATCCCATAAGCGAAGATCACACTATCGTTCGACCGACAATACTTCCAACTCTTCTTGAGATACTTTCAATAAATAAACACCGGGAATTGCCGCAGCGCATTTTTGAAGCAGGCGAAGTTGTTCTTGATTGCACCACTTTCCAGCGCCTTGGCTGTGTTGCGATCCATCCACAGGCTAATTTTACTGAGATCCAGGCGATCATGGACGCGGTTTTAAGGGAAAGGCGAATTGAATATACAGTTACCCAATCTAATGACCCGGCATTCATCGAAGGCAGGCGTGCGGATGTTATCATAAATGGTGAAAAGGCGGGGGTTTTTGGTGAGATACATCCTGAGGTTATCTCGAACTTCGGGCTTGAGCATCCGATTATTGGATTTGAATTGAAATTATGAGAATATAGTCAATAACATAATTTATTTTACAAATTGCCTAACATTTTGCGCTCCTTTGCATAGTTATTATGATCACCACAATTATTATAATAACTAAAGTAGTTATATCAATTACATATACTGGCATGGGAATAAAAACGGGGGTCAGAAAATCTAATCAGAGGGTTAAATGTGAATACTGCTAAGCAAATAAGAGATCTTTTAATCGATGCAATCCTCCAGGGGGAAAGGGAGCGCGCGAACAAATTATTGGATGATTATGCTGCTAATAACAGCTATCATAAAACCATGAAGGAAATTATCGAGCCTGTTCTTGATGAAATAGGGAATAGATGGAATAAAGAAAATCTCTCACTTTCGCAAGGATACGTCGCAGGAAAAGTGGCCGAAGACTTCCTCATAAAAATCCGCGATTCAGAAAAAGAAGCAAATGAAAAACGGATAGAGAAAAGACCTGTCATCATGGGATAGGGAATATAATGAAAAATACTGGAGATAATATTGAGAAAAACAACATCATCCCTATTTCATATAATGAAATATTATTTTTAATCCTGTATCTGCAGGATTATATCACAAGTTTATCCGGTTATCTTCTTTTCCATGGCCTGGCCGAGGTTTTCAGTATTGCTGTTGCCATCTGTATTTTTATGATCGCATGGAATTCAAGAAATAAAATGGAAAATAATTACCTGCTTTTCATAGGAATTTCATTATTATTCACAGCAGCTATTGACCTGCTGCATACTCTGGCTTACAAAGGTATGGGAGTATTCACAGGATTTGATGCTAATTTACCAACTCAGCTCTGGATCGCTGCGCGTTACTTACAAAGTATTTCACTTCTTATTGCGCCATTATTTTTTTATCGTAAGCTCAAACTCAACCTTAATGTAAATTATGTATTTTTCATTTATTCAATAGTATTTTCTCTTCTTATTGCTTCAATTTTTTACTGGAAAAACTTCCCTGATTGCTTCATTGAAGGAAAAGGATTGACGAATTTTAAAATAGTCAGCGAATATGTGATTTCCCTTATTATGGTAGCTTCAATTTACCTTTTATATAAGAACCGAAAGGAGTTTGATGAAAATGTATTTTCTTTGTTGGTAGCTTCGATAATATTACTGATCTTTTCTGAGATGGCTTTTACTGCATATGCGAGCGTATTTGGATTTTCAAACATGCTTGGGCATCTTTTCAAGTTCCTTGCCTTTTATTTCATGTATAAAGCGATAATTGTAACAGGTTTCATGAAGCCTTATGATCTTATTTTCAGGGATCTTAAGAAAACTGAAAAAGAACTGATAAAGCATCAGGATCATCTTGAAGTGCTGGTCAGGGAACGAACATCTGCGCTCGAAAAGAGTCTCGCTGAACGCAAGCAGGGGGATGAAGCGCTGAAAGAACAATACTTGACATTACGCGGCATCATTGACAGCGCCAATGCGTTGGTCTTTTCCGTGGACCGGCATTACAGTTATACGAGTTTCAACAAGGGACATGCCGCCGTCATGAAAGCGCTCTACGGAGCAGATATCGAATATGGCCACAGCCTGTTGGACTATATGACCGTGCCGGAGGATAGGGAGACTGCCAGGCACAACATTGACCGGGCGTTGGCCGGAGAGCAACTCGTGGAGGAATCGTATTCCGGGGAAGAACTTCGGTCGAGGCAATATTTTCAAGTATCACACAGCCCCATCAAAACTGAAGAAGAAGAGATCATCGGCGTTGCAGTGCTTGCCCAGGATATGACCGGACGCAAAAACGCGGAAGATGCGCTACGCCATTTGAATCGCGAACTTCAGGCAATCCGCAAATGTAACCAGACCCTGATGCGGGCTGAGGATGAGAAGACGCTGCTTAACGACATCTGCCGCATCATTTGCGAAGAAGCAGGTTACCGCATGGCCTGGGTGGGATATGCCGAAAACGATGACGCCAAGACCATACGACCTGTAGCATGGGCTGGATTCGATAGCGGGTATATCGAAAATGCCAAACTTACATGGGCTGACGACAGCGAACGCGGACGTGGTCCCGCTGGAAAAGCTATCCGAAGCGGGGAAAATATCTACGTTCAGGATTTCACAACTGATCCGCAAATGGCCCAGTGGCGCGAAAGTGCATTGCTACACGGATATCGTTCCGGTATCGCCCTGCCCCTGAAGAACGAAAGTGCAAAAGTATTCGGCATTCTCCTGATTTATTCCGCGCAGGTCAAAGCCATTACCCCTGACGAAATAAGGCTGCTGGAAGAACTGGCTGGAGATCTGGCGTTTGGCATCACGGTCATGCGAGCCCGTATCAAGAGCAAGAAGGGGGAAGAAGCGCTGAAAGAAAGCGAAGCAAAGTACCGAAGGATCGTGGACACTGCCAATGAAGGTGTCTGGATGCTCGGAGAAGATCTCATGACCACTTTTGTAAATGCAAGGATGGCAGAAATGATCGGGTACCGGACACAGGAAATGATAAGCCAGCCGGTGGCCGCCTTCATGTTCGAAGAGGATGTTCCTGATCACCAAAGGAGAATGGAAAACCGCCGCCGGGGACTATCGGAGCACTATGAACGCCGGTACCGCCATAAGAACGAGCAGACGGTGTGGACATTGGTTTCCGCAGTGCCGATATTGGATGCCGGACAGAATTTCAAAGGCACCTTTGCGATGTTCACCGATATTACCAAGCGCAAACGAGTGGAAGAAGCATTGCGCAAAAGCGAGAAAGATTTGAAAGAAGCTCAACGCCTCGGGCGACTCGGCAGCTGGGACTGGGATGCCACGACGGACACCATCAAGTGGTCTGAGGAGTATTATCGCATCTATGGTTTCGATCCGGCACAGCCTCCGCCGGGATACGAGGAACATAAAAAGGTATACACGCCTGAGAGCGCGGCGCGTCTGGATGCGGCAGTAAAAAGAAACATGGAAACCGGCGAACCTTATGAACTCGATCTGGAACTTGCCCGTTCGGAAGGACCGAGTCGTTGGATCACGGCCCGTAGTGAAACCAAGCGCGATGCCCAGGGCCAGATCATAGGATTACGTGGGACGGCGCAGGACATCACCGAGCGCAAGAAGGCAGAAGAAACACGCCTTGAAAACCTGCGCCTTGAAGCTGCAGACAAAGCCAAAAGCGAGTTTTTAGCCAATATGAGCCATGAACTTCGCACACCTCTGAACTCGTCAATAGGTTTTTCCGAACTTCTTAAACAGGGCATGGCGGGAGAATTAAGCGAAAAACAGATACATTATGTGGATAATATTCTTATAAGCAATCAATTCCTTCTTTCACTCATCAATGATATTCTTGACCTCTCCAAGATAGAAGTCGGAAAAATAGAACTTGTGACCGAAAAGATGTCCACGCCCGTAACCATTAAAGAGACGCTATCTCTTATAAAAGAAAAGGCAACGAAGCATAACGTGCGACTGAAAACGGAATTCGACCCGGAACTTGAGTACATAGAAGCGGACAAGCAGAGATTCAAGCAGATTCTTTTCAACTTACTCAGCAATGCCGTGAAATTCAGTAAGGAAGAAGGTGGAACAGTAACCATAACAGCGAAAAAAGAAGGGGACATGGTGCAGATTTCTGTTTCAGATACAGGCATTGGAATCAAAGAAGGAAATATTGAAAGGCTTTTCCGTAAGTTTGAGCAGCTTGAATCCGGAATAAGCCAGAAATACGGAGGCACCGGGCTTGGTCTTGCTATCACGAAGCAGCTTGTGGAACTGCATGGAGGCAGGATATGGGCGCAAAGTAGGTACGGGGAAGGGAGCAAATTTACATTTTTACTGCCGATAGAGGCGAAGAAGAGGGATTTAAAGTGACAAAGCAATTGTACTCCGCAGCTGAGAGCGGGAGTGTAACCTTTTTTGCTGAAACTATCCTTATGAATATCCCTTCATATTTATAAATATGTATCAACCCTTTCACCGAAATAGACCCTTAGTTGGTTCACTATAATGCCCCAATCACGCAT